>WNFW01000814.1_pt1 | contig 20510 bp, 20 predicted proteins | sample 5400131 | NCBI WGS metagenome assembly WNFW01 (sample SAMN13153362, study PRJNA577476) | soil metagenome | isolation source: 20 cm soil or saprolite under grassland replicate 1 | place: USA:California | collected 2016-06-15 | reverse complement strand
TCGAACAGGGAGTCGGGAAGGTTCGTGTTGGGCCGCACCGAGCGCACGGTGATGCGCAGCAGGAGCTTACCGTCAACGAACGCTTCCCGGCGGTACGGGAAGAGGAAGCCGCCGACGAGCGCTCGGTGCTCCGAGAACGTCTGGTCGACGAGCGCCGGGCCCGTCGGCAGCTTCTCGCGCGTGACGACACGGATGACGCCGTACTCGGGATCCAGCCAGACCATCGGGACGTCGCGCTCGCCCGCGCGCGCGCCGATCACGGTGATCCGCCGGTCGCGCATGCGTACGACGTGACTCACGTCGTCGCGCACGCCGAGCGTCCGCCACTCGGCCAGCATGTCGGCCGCGGTCCGCCGCGCGGGGACGAGCAGGCGGGTGCTCTCGCTGCCGCGGCCGGTCGCGGGCGCCTCGTAGACCTTCCCGTCTGCCCGCCGGACCCAGACACGGTCGCCGACGGTGAGCTGGATTTCGCGCTGGCCTTCGACGTTCTGCTCGATACGCTGGCGTTGGGGCAGCTTGAAGAGCACGCGCTGCTCGCCCGTCGAATGGGGGTGACGCCCGTCGGGATGATAGAGGGTGAGGCTCTGGACGATCACGAGGTCGGTGACGCTGACCTCCGAGAGGCGAGCGACGAACGCCTCGACGGCGGCGTTCGCGTCCTGCGCCGCGCCGCAAGGGGTGGAGACGCCGAGCGGCGCCAGGAGCAGCAGGAGGACGGCGGCGCGAGCCACGTTATCTGGTTATAATGCCTGGGGTATCGTCAACGCAAACTCTTAAGGAGGGCCCGTGCCCACCGACACGCTGAACACCGGTATCCTTGCCCTCGTCTGGAACGCGGGGCCGATCGCCAAGATCGTCCTCGTCATCCTCCTCGTCTTCTCGATCGTGAGCTGGGCGCTGATCGTGGACAAGGCGTGGCAGTTCCGCCGTATTCGCCGCCAGACGATCGAGTTCCTCAAAATCTTCCGCGACGGCCGGCGGCCCTCGCTCGTCTACGGCGTGGCGAGGCGGACGCGCGAGAGCCCGCTGGCCCAACTCTACGCGGCCGCCTATCAGGAGGTCTCGGGCCTCGGCGACGTCCCAGACCGCGTCCTCGACGACGCCGACGAGGGCGTGCCGCCCGAGCGGCTCGAGGCGGCCAACCGCGCCCTCCGCCGAGCGGCCGCGCTCGAGGTGGCGCACCTGGAACGCTACCTTCCCTTCCTCGCGACGACCGCGAGCGCGACGCCGTTCATCGGACTTTTCGGAACGGTGTGGGGCATCATCGCCGCGTTCCACGGCATCGGCCAGCAGGGCTCGGCGAGCCTGGCGGTCGTCGCGCCGGGGATCTCGGAGGCGCTGATCGCAACGGCCGCGGGCCTCGGCGCCGCGATCCCGGCCGTCATCGGCTACAACTACTTCGTGAATCGTGTGAAACGCTGGGCCACGGAGATGGACGGCTTCACGCTCGACCTCCTGAATCTCCTGAGCCGGCCCGCGCCCAAGGTCGCGCGCTAGCCATGGCATTCACCACCGAGCCGTCCGACGGCCCCCGCCGCATCGGCACGAGCCTGGCCGAGATCAACATCATCCCGCTCGTCGACGTCGTGCTCGTGCTCCTGCTGATCTTCATGCTGACCGCGCCGATGATGTACCGCGGCATCGACGTGAACCTGCCGAAGGCCGCGGCCAAGCCGACCGCGGTAGAAGAGCGCATGGTCCTCACGCTGACCCGAGACCACACGCTCTTCCTCAACGACAAGCGGGTCGGGTCCGGGGCGCTCGAGACGACGCTGCGCCAGGCGTTCGTCGGCCGGAGGGACAAGACGCTCTACCTCAAGGCGGACGCCGGCCTCGCCTACGGCGCCGTGGTCGAGACCATGGACCGCGTGCGCCGCGCCGGGATCGAGCGGCTCGGAATGGTCACCGAGCCGGCGCGGGAGCGCTGACGGCAGGCGGCGAGCGCTGCCATGCGGCTGCATGGACGCCTCCACGTCGGACCGGCTCTCCGCCGGCTCCGGCTGCCCGTCCGATCCACGGTGGTGTCGGTCGCCTTTCACGCGGCCCTCGTTCTCGCGGTGCTCTCGGGCAACGCGGTGTGGGGCGGCAGCCAGCCCAAGCCGGTCATCGTCAACCTCGTCCCGGCCGTCGCGGCCGTCGGCGCGCCGCAAGGGAGCCCCGCGCTGCCGCCGCGGCGCGAGGATCTCCCACCGCCACGGCCGACGCCGACCGATCTACCTTCCCGCGAGCCCTCGCGCGATCTGCCCACGCGCGACCTGCCGGCGAGCCTCCCGGACCAGGGCGCGTCGCCGCGCGCGCCGGGGCTGCCGCGGCCGAGCGACAAGGAGCTGCCGACCGTCGCGAGCGTCCGCACGCCCACGCCGGCGCCCGCCCCGCGCACGCCAGCGCCCGCCCCGCCCGCGCCGCCGCCTGCCCCGCCCGCGCCGGCACTCGGCCAGGCCGGCGGCTCGCCCCAGGGCGTCGGCGCGCTCACGCTCAACGTCACGGACTTCCCGTACGCGTGGTACATCGCCGCGGTTCACCGGAAGATCAAGGAGCGGTGGGATGGCTACGCGCTCACCGGCCAGCAGCCGGCGGTGATCTTCGAGATCGGCCGCGACGGCGGGCTCAGGCGCATCAGCGTCGACAAGAGCTCCGGCAACCCGTACTACGACCAGGCGGCGGTCAGGGCCGTCACCGAGGCCAACCCGTTCCCACCGCTGCCGGCGGACTTCAAGAAGCCCACACTGACGGTCGGCCTGCAGTTCGCCTACGACCCTACCGCAACGAGGTAATCTGGTGAGACGAACGAGCGTCGTGGTCGTGATCGCCCTCCTCGCCCTCGCGGCCGTGGTCTTCCCGTGGCCACGCCTGCCGGCGCCCGACGCCCAGGGCGTCGACGTGTACATCAACATCACCGGTGGCGGCGCGAAGAAGCTCAACATCGCCGTCCCGGAGTTCACGGTGACGGCGGGCACCGACACGGCCGGGTTCGGCAAGTTGCTCGCGTCGGTCGCCGGCAACGACCTCACGTTCTCGGGCCTCTTCAGCGTCGTCGCGGGCACGGGCTCGATTCCCCCGAACAACCCCGAGGCGCTGCGCCAGTCGTGGTCCGAGTTCGCCGCGGCGGGCGCGCACGCCGCGGTGCACGGACTGCTGGTACTCCGCGGCGACCGGATCGAGACCGAGATGCGCCTGTACGATCTCACGTCGCCCGAGCACCGGGTGATCGCGTCGAAGAAGTTCGAGGGACCGACGGCGCAGGCGCGGCGCCTCGCGCACAAGATCGCCGACGAGGTCGTGCTGCAGTTCACCGGCGAGTCCGGCATCGCGGACACGAAGCTCGCGTACGTCCAGGGCCCGGCCGGCGCGAAGGAGATCTGGATCTCGGATTACGACGGCGCCAACGCCGCGGCCGTCACGAAGAACGGCTCCATCAATCTCATGCCGGTCTGGAGCCCGGACGGCCGGTCGCTCGCCATCACGTCGTTCATGGCGGGCTACCCCGACCTGTATCGCCTCTTCCCGTTCGAGCGTCGCCCCGTGCAGACGCTCGCGGCCTTCGTCGGGATCAACTCGTCGCCGTCGTGGAGCCCGGACGGACGCTCCCTCGCGGTGACGCTCTCGAAGGACGGCAATCCCGAGATTTACGTCCTCGCCGTCGCCACGGGGACGCTGCGCCGTCTCACGCGACACGCCGGCATCGACACCGAGCCGGTCTGGTCGCCGTCGAATCAGCAGATCGCGTTCGTGTCCGACCGCAGCGGGCAACCGAACATCTACGTGATGGATTCGGACGGGTCCAACATCCGCCAGATCACCTCCGGCGGATTCCACACGCAGCCGCGCTGGTCGCCGAAGGGCGATACGATCGTCTACACGCAGCGGCAGGGCACGCACGACCTCTGGGCGGTGAGCCCGGACGGCTCGGGCCCGCGCCGTCTCACCGCCGGTCCGGGCGACAATCAGGGCGCGGCCTGGGCCCCCGACGGACGCCACCTCGCGTTCCAGTCCAATCGCAGCGGGCGCTGGCAAGTCTTCGCGATGCTGCTCGACGGCTCGCCGCCGACGCAGATCTCGCAGGGACCCAGCGAGTACACAAGTCCCTCGTGGTCGCCGCGGTTGCCATGATAGGATGGCCCTTGTCACACGGGGGCAGCGTCGCGCGCCATTCGACCAACTAAGGAGGCGTCATGGGTACGCGTGGGTTTCATCTCGCGGTGATGTCGCTCTTGCTGCTCGGCGTGGCAGTCGCCGGCTGTGCGAAGCGTCCCGCCACGACCGCAGCGGAAGCGCCAGCACCGTCGGCGCCGGCGCCCTCGGTACCTTCCGCCGCGCCTGCGCCCGAGCCCACGTCGCCCAGCACACCGGCGCCCGCACCGGCGACGACCACGGCCCCGGCGCCGTCGGGCACGGCGCGGCCGGCGCCGGCGGAGTTTGCCGCGGTCGCCGACTTGAACGACATCCACTTCGACTTCGACAAGTACGACATCCGGTCGGCCGACGCCAAGATCCTCGACGCCAACGCCGCGTGGCTGAAGACGAACGCCAATCACCTCGTCCTCATCGAGGGTCACTGCGACCAGCGCGGCACCAACGAGTACAACCTCGCGCTCGGCGAGCGGCGCGCGAAGTCCACGATGAACTATCTCGTGTCCCAGGGCGTCCAGGCGAGCCGCATCACGATCATCAGCTACGGCGAGGAGCGACCGCTGTGCACCGAGGCCAACGAGACGTGCTGGGCCAAGAACCGGCGCGCCCACTTCCTGGTCAAGCCTCGCTGATGTGCCCCGACGTTTCCGTGAGGAGGAGGACCGCGGTTCTCCTCCTCGCGGTTCTTCTGATCGTCGGCGGCTGCGCCGGCGCCGCCGAGGTCACCGGCGTCGCGACGCAGCAGGACCTCTTCCAGCTCCGCACCGAGCTCGCCCAGGCCCAGCAGAACGCCCAGCGCGCGAAGGCCGAGGTCGACGCCCTCACCGCCCAGCTCGCGAACCGCGGTCGCGAGTACTCGGAAGGCGACCGCCACACCACCGCGGCGACGCAGCGGCTCGACGGGCTCGCTTCGACGCTCGCGACCTTGAGCGCGCGGGTCGACGAGCTCTCGGCGCAGGTCGAGGCGCTGGGCCGTCAGCTCCGCGTGCCCACCACGCCTGCCGCGCCCGGGCGTCCGGCGCAGGTCCCGCCCGCGCCCACGCCGCCCAGCTCGACGCCACCGGCGGCGCCGCCCGCGGCGCTCGCCGCGCCCGGGCGCCCGACGACCGGGGCGCTCCAGCCTCAGGACATCTACCAGGCGGCGTACATCGACTTCAGCAGGGGGAGCTACTCACTCGGGGTCGCGGGCTTCCGCGAGTTCCTGCGGCGCTACCCCGACCACGACCTCGCGGGCAACGCGCAGTACTGGATCGGCGAGGGGTACCTGGCCCTCGCGCGGAGCTACGCGAACGCGACGCAGGCGGACAAAGAGGTCGAGGCGCTCAACCAGGCGGTCCAGGAGTTCAGGAAGGTCGTCGCGAACTACCCCCGCGCGGACAAGGTGGCCACCGCGCTCTACAAGGAAGCGCTCGCGCTGATCGAGCTCAAGCAGCCGCAGCAGGCCGCGGCGCGGCTGCAGTACCTTGTGGACAATTTCCCGCAGGCCGAAGAAACGCCGCTCGCCAAGGAACGGCTCGCCGCCCTGAAGAGGTAAGGCGCGCTACTCGTCGACGCCGAAGACCCACACGACCGTCATGTCGCGCTCGGGTGTGTGGTAGACCATGAGGCTCGCGCCGGGATAATCGGAGTTGGCCGAGCTGACGACCACCGGCGCCTCGAGCACTGGCGGGAAAGGGCTCGACTCCCAGAACAGCATCGACGCCAGGAGGGCCGCCACGAGCGCGCCGCCGAGCGCCCAGCGGGAGCGGAGCCACACGAGTCGGCGCGCTTGAACGGGGGCCCGGTGCTTCGCGTCCTCGATACCCCGGACGATTCCGGCCCAGAAGGCGGCCCAGTCGGGCTCCTCGACCCGGCCGGTCGGGCGCAGGGCCTGCCGCAGCAGCGCCCGCATCTTGCGCAGGCCTTCGGCCTCCCCCTGGCACACCGCGCAGGCGGCGAGGTGGCGCGCTGCCGACTCCGCCTTGGCGCCCTCCAGGGCGCCGTCGAGGTAGGCTCCGATCCGTTTCCGCGTGCGGTAACAGGTCAGCACGATCGTTGGACGACGGGGCCCCCCGCCCGTATTCTCATGCGGGCATGATACTCGAACAGCCCGCGACGCTGGCGGTGGCTCCCGACGTCGCCCTCGAGAGCCGGCTGGCGGTCCCCGCCGGGGCGCCCGCCGGTGTCGTCATCTGCCATCCCCATCCGCTCTACGGCGGGGACATGGACAACCCCGTCGTCGTCCGCGTCCAGGAGGTGTGCGCCGAGCTCGGGCTGGCCACTCTGCGCTTCAACTTCCGCGGCGTGGGCGGGTCGGGCGGGGCTCACGGCGGCGGTCTCGCCGAACAGGACGACGTCAGGGCCGCGCTCGACGCGCTCGCCAAGGCGACCGGCGCGAGACCGCTCGCGATCGCCGGCTACTCCTTCGGAGCATGGGTGGCGGCCCTCGTCGGGTGCCACGACGCGCGTGTCGGGGCGCTCGCGCTCATCGCGCCGCCGCTCGCGCTGTACGACTTCGACGCCGTCGGCGGCAAGCCCGTCCCCACGCTCGCGGTGGCCGGCAGCGCCGACCCGTATTGTCCCGCAAGCGATTTCCAGCGCTTCACGGCGCGGTTCGCGTGGGTGACGTCGGCCGTCATCGAGGGTGCCGACCACTTCTTCTTCGGCAAGCTCTACCCGCTCGGCGAAGCGGTGGGTGGGTGGGCGCGGGGGTGGATCGCGGGGGGCGGCCGCAGCCGTGCGTCGGAATGACCACCTGTTCGAGCGCCGGCTCCGCGTGTTGGACCTTATCCTGGCGCGAGCGCGTCGGACGAACCAGCCGCGCGTCGGGTTAATCGCGTTCGAGCGCCGGCTTTGCCGGCGCAACGATTTCTGGGGGGAGGGTTCGGAAGGGGGGCGAAGCCCCCCTCCGAGGCTCTAGCCGCGCGGCAGCCGCGCCGGCGTGGCGTTCCCCGCCGAGAGGATGATGCGGATCCCCTCCTCGACCGTGAGGCCGGTGGCGAGCACGCCCCCGCGGTCCACGACCACCACGTCGCCGAGGTAGAGGTTATTGGTGGGGATGAAGACCGTCACCATTTCGCGCTTGCCTTCGGGTGTGTCGAGCAGGAGCTGGCTCGTGACGAACCCGAACGCGTATTCGCCGACGCGCGGGTGCTCGACGAGAACGACCGCCCGGAAGGCGCTCCGCCGCTCGGGTGAGAAGGAGTCGATCAGCATCTTCACGGATGGATAGAGACGCCGGTAGATCGGCACCCTCAGGAGGAGCTTGTCGCCCCAGGCGAGCACACGACGGCCGACGACGTTCCGCGCGATCGTGCCCATGAGTAAGATGATGGCGACCGCCGTCAGGAAGCCGAGCCCCGGCACGGCGCGGCCGAACATCTTGTCGAACATCGGAGCGAACACGTCGTCGATGCGGCTCCAGAAGATCCAGAGGAGCCATGCAGTGAGGAAGACGGGGACCGTGAAGAAGAAACCCGTGATGAAGCGGACCTTGAGCCAGGTCTTCACGCGGGACGCCATGATCGAGTCGAGGATAACATCACATCCTCCGCCTCGCGCGCTCGTCACGGGCGGCGCCCGGCGTGTGGGGCGGGTGATCGCGCTCGCTCTGGCGCACGCGGGGATGGACGTGGCGATCGGCTACCATCGTTCGGCGCGCGAGGCGCGCCGGACGGTCCGCGAGCTCGAGGCCGCGGGCGTGCGCGGTGTCGCGCTCCGCGCCGACCTCGCGGACCCGCGGCAGGCCCGACGGCTCGTGCGCGACGCCGCCCGGCGCCTCGGCGGACTCGACGTCCTCGTCAACAGCGCGGCCGTCTTCGAGCGCACGCCGTTCCTCGGCGCCACGCCAGCGCAGTACGACCTCCACCTCGACCTCAACCTGCGCGGCGCCTTCTTCTGCGCGCAGGCCGCCGCTCGTCTGTTGAGTCGTCACGGCGGGCACATCGTGAACATCGGCGACGTCGGCGCGACGAAGGCGTGGCCGGGTTATATTCCCTACACGCTTTCGAAGGCGGGAATCTCCGCGCTGACGCGCGGACTCGCGACGGCGCTCCAGCCGCTGGGCATCGCCGTCAACTGCGTGGCTCCCGGCGCCGTGCTCCGGCCGCCGGGCTTCCCGCGCGCGCGCTGGAAACGGGTCACGCGCGGCGGTGCGGGCGGCCCCGAGGACGTCGCGGCGGCTGTCCTCTTCTTCGCGACGTGCCCGCGCTACATCACGGGCCAGGTGCTCGGCGTGGACGGAGGCGAGTGACTAGGGGGACTCGATCCTTCCACCGCCCATCGCGCGCAGGAAGTCGCCGAGCGCGGCGAAACGCATGAAGGGGTTCTGACGCTTCTCCTCGCCGATCGTGGAGGAGGGGCCGCCGTAGTTGTGACCGGGGAACAGGGTCGTGTCGTCGGGGAGCGCGCCGAGCCGCTGGGTGAGCGAGTAGTACATGTCCTTCGGGTCACTCCCCGGGAGATCGGTGCGCCCGCACGAGCCGATGAAGAGCGTGTCGCCCGAGATCAGCCGCCCGTCGACGAGGAAGCACTGGGAGCCGGGCGTGTGGCCGGGCGTGTGCAGGAAGGTGAGCGTGAGCCGGCCGATCGCGAGCGTGTCGTGGTTGTCCACCGGCACGACGTCGGAGCCGAAGCCCTTGAGAAACTCCCGCTCCGCCTTGTGAACGCGGACCTTCGCCTTCAACCGCGCGAGCAGCTCCTCGAGGCCCGGGATGCGGCCCGGCATCCCCCAGGATTCGAGGCTTCCCCCCACGTGGTCCTGGTGTGTGTGGGTCACGAGAGCACCGGTGATCGTCATGTCGTCGGCCTGGGCGGTCTCGACGATCGTGTCGATCTCCCAGGCCGGATCGACGACGACGCACTCGCGGGCCTCCCGATCGCCGATGAGATAGACGAAGTTCTGCATCGGCCCGAGCTCCATCTGCTTGAGGTAGATCTTGGTCACGTTTTCCATCGTATCCTACCGCCCCACCCTGCGCTAGAATTGGCGCCATCGAACCAACGTGCCACGCGTGGTGATGACGCTCCGCTCACTCCTCCTCTTGGCGTCGACCCTCGCCACCGCCGCCTGCGTCTCCTATCCCGTCGAGGGCGACTTCGCCGGACGTCCGCTGAACGGACACGAGAACCCGGCGTTCACGATCGTCCTGATCCACAACCACGGGTTCTCGCGGGCTCAGGCGGGGACGTACCGGCCGGTGACGCCGCCGATCCTGAGACTGGCGACCGAGCGCAATCCCGACGTCGTCGTGTTCTCCCAGGTCCGCAACCTCACCAACCCGACGGCGGCGGATCACGCCGCCTTCATCGAGTCCGCCGTCGCGTACTTCCACGCCGACCGGGGCGTGCCCATCGAGAACATCATCCTCGCGGGCCAGAGCTGCGGCGGCTGGGGCTCGCTCTATGCCGCGGCCTACCGGTATCCGACGATCGGCGGCGTCCTCGCGTTCGCGCCGACGTGTCACGGCAAGCTCCCGCATCCGCCCGCGGTGCGCGCGCGCCGGGCCTGGGAGCTCGCCCAGCTCGCCGACCGCCTCCGCGCACAGGGAACCATCTTCTTGTATGAAGGCGACTCTTACTACGACGTGGCCGAGTGGGACGGGTTCGCGGCGCGCGCCGCCGGCCGAGCGCCGTGGCTCCATATCGTCCGCGTGACCCGCCCGCGGATCCTCGAGCTGTGCGACTCGTGCGGCCGGGACAGCCACGGCGTGTATTGGGACGGGCGGTTCGCCGCGGCGTTCTTCGAGGACCACGTCCAGACGCTGATCGACGGCGTCCGCGCGCGGATCCGTGCGGGCCTGGGCGCCTCGGCCGACTAGTCGCCGCCGTGACGGTCGCAGGAGCGCGTCTGAGTAGGGCTCTTCGAGCGCCGGCTCCGCCGGCGCAATCGAATCTGGGGGGAGGGTTCGGAAGGGGGGCGAAGCCCCCCTCCGAGTGAAGCTAGCCCTTCAAGTCGTCGGGGATCTTCGGCAGCTCGCCGAGCGCCTTCGCGTCGACCGAGTAGATCGCGGGTAGGACCTTGAGCTTCACGTACGCGTGGTCCCCCTCGCGGCGGCCGACGAGGACGGTGGCGACCTCGGCGCCTCCCTCGCGCAGCAGCGTGATCTCGAGCGCGGGCGCATCGAGCCCGTATCGGACGGTGTCCTGGCCGCCCGGCGTGGCGATCGCCTTCCACTTGAGCCCGCGGAGCGTGTAGAGAAGGTTCTCCACGGTCGCGCCCTTCGCGGCGCCCGTGCCGCCCTCGACCACCCTCCACTCGGCATCGCCGCGCCGCTCGACGACGACCGTCCGATCACCCGCCCGCACGCGCATCGTCTTCACGTCGCGCGGCTCGAGCGCCGGGAGCAGCGTCCGGTCGCGCAGCTCGGTGACCGAGCGCGTGAGCCCGTCGAGGGTGTCGGCGCCGACGAGCACGACGGGCCCTCGGCCGGCGACCGCCGCGTACGCCATCGCCTTGCCGCCGCGCCGGTCGGGCGACGGCGCGAGCAGGATCGTCGTCGGCGCGGCGGCGCCCTTCTCCGTGATCGTCACGCGCACGGCCGGCTTGGCGAGGTAGCGCGCGATGCCCGACGCGTCGTCGGCGAGAAACCCCTGAGCCTTGACCTCACGGAGCTTGAAGACCAGCGCGCCGGCCTCGACCTGATCGGCCGGCAGGTTCTCGGGCGCCACGATCCGCCAACTGTTGACCTCCTGCGTGAGGGCCACGCGGCCCTTCGGGCTCTCGAGATCCACGCGCGCGACCTTGTCGCGGTCGATCTCCACCAGCACCTTGTCCCGCAGCGCCGCCACGTTTTTCGGCACGATCGCCCACGTCTGCTCGGGCACGAGCAACACCGACCGCTCGCCGGGCCGCATCGCGTACACGCCCTGCTTCGCCTTGTCCACGCCGCCGATCAGGAGCGACCTGGTCACGCGGTCCTTGTCCTTCCCCGTGTGGATCGAGAGTCGGAGGGGGCGCGCGAGGCCGAAGGCGTCGAGCGACTGCGGCCCTTCGGCGACGAATTCCTTCGTCTTGGTCGACTGGAGCTTGTCGAGGAACTCCGTGACGGTCTCGGTGTCGGCGGGAAGCGCCATCGGCCGCGTGAGCTTCCACTTGCCGTCCACCCGCTCGACGGCGAGCGTCTCCTCGCGCGTGGCGATCTCGAACCCCGACACCTGTCGCGCCTCGAAGGCCAGCACGGTCCGGTCGCGGAAGTCGGCGAGCGGCCGTGTCACGTCCCGGAGGACCGTGTCCGACACGACGAACACGGCCGGCTTGCCCGCCTCGCGCGCGTAGACCCAGATGCCCGTCGGGTTCTTGGCGCCCAGCTGGAGCCCGAGCCGCCGGCCGTCCTTGAGCTGCAGCGTCACGTCGGCGGCGGGCTTGTCGAGTCCGTACTGGTCGAGCTGCGTCGGCGCGGCGTCGATCTCGCGATCGACCCGCGCCGTCGTCAGCGTCGTCAGCGTCTCGTCGACCTTACCCCGGTCGCCGCGCGTCGCCACGGGCTCGAGCATCTGCCAGCCGTCGGCCTCGCGCCTGAGCTTGACGACCTCGCGGCCGCGCGTGAGCCAGAGCTCGCCGACCTCGCCGGCGTCCGTCGTCCAGAGGCGTCCCTTCTGCGCCTCGACCTGCGCGCGCGCGGGCCCGCCTTTGATCTCGTACACGTAGTAGAAGGCGCCGAGCGCCAGGAGGACGACGGCCAGGACCGCGGTCGTCTGCCAGCGCATCGCAGCGCTACTGGGCGGCGCGGCGGCGGGCGACGGCGACGATGCCGCCGGCGAGGACGAGCCCCGGCCACACGATGACCGGGAGCCAGAACACGAGCTGCGCCTGATTCGCGTTGAGGAAGACGGGCGTCTGCCTCGCGTCCTTGGGGCGGATCGAGATCTGATCCTCCTCCTCGGCGAGCCAGCTCACCGTGTTCAGGAAGAAGTCGCGGTTGCCCTGGAGGTTCAGGAACTGGTTGGACGCCAGATTCGACGTGCCGTAGACGACGAGCCGCGCCTTGTCCTTCGTGGCGACGGCCGCGACGGTGAGCGGACCCTTGGGGTCGGCGGGGTCGGGCTTGGCCACGCCCCGCTGGAGCTCGTCACGGTTCGTCTCGCCCCAGCTCTGCTCGCTCGTTCGCGCGAGCGAGTCCCAGCTCACGCCCTTGGGCTGCGGTGTCACCTGCGCGATCGAGCGCGTGAGCGGGAACAGCGTGCTGACGCCACGCATGTCGCGCGTGATCGCGTGCGTCCCGTACTGCTGGACGATCGGCACCTCCGGCCCGATGCCGAAGAGCCGGCCGATCGGGTTGGCCTCGACGACGAGGTCGTTGTCGAGGGCGAACCCGTACTTCGCGAGGTACTTCCCGATGCTCGCGTTCTGGAACGGGTTGACCATGACCAGCACCTTGCCCCCGCGGCCGATGTAGGCGTCGAGCGCGTCGAGCTCGGGCTGGAGGAGGTCGTTGCGCGGCCCGGGAAGGATCACGACCGCCGCGTCGGGGGGGATCTTCCCCTCGCGCGTGAGCGCCAGCGGCTTCACCTCGTAGTTCGTCCGCTCCAGCGCTCCCTTCGCCTCGCTGAAGCCGGGCCGCTCGGAGTTCGTGAGCTCGTGCTCGCCGTGCCCCTGGACCACGTAGACGATCCGCTTGCCCTCGCGCGTGACCTTGACCAGCCCGTTCGTGAGCTTCTCCTCCTCGGTGTCGAGGACCTTCTCCGACTTGGTCTTGGTCTCGAGGACCACCGTGCCGTACGACTCGATCCCGTAGCGGCGCGCGAGGCCGGGCTCGCGATCGGGATCCACCGTGCGCCACGTGAAGCGCCCGCCCGCGTAGCGCGCATACTGCTTGAACAGGTCCTCCGACACGCGCTTGCCAGGCTGGTCGCTCCGGAAGAACCCGACCGCGTTCACGTCGGTCTTGAGGGCGCCGAGCACCTGGATGGTCTGGGGCGAGAGGCTGAAACGCTTGTTCTCGGTCAGGTCGTAGCGCCACGAGTGCTGGGCCGCGAGCGCCTGCACGAGGCCCGTGACGCCGAGGACGAGCAGGATCATGACCGCGGCGTTCAGCCCGTAGCGCGTCGTCCGGCGGCCGAGCAAGCTCCGATAGTTCTCGACCCGTGCCAGGAGCGACGCCAGCACGAGCAGCGCGCCGGCGATGAGCAGGAACCCGCGGTATTGCGCCCGACCGGGCCACGCGAAGGGGAGGACGACGCCCGCGGCGAGCGCCGCGAGGCCGAGGGAGCCTCCCCAGTCCAAGAGACGCTTGATCATCCCTTCCACCGGCGCGCTTCGAGCGAGCGCAGCGCCAGGAAGAGCGCGAGCACGATGAAGTTCGCGTAGTACACGACGTCCTTCGTGTCGAGCACGCCCTTGGCGAAGTTGTCGTTGTGCTCAAGGATCGAGAGGTGCTGGAGCAGCTTGCCCCATGCGCCGCCGACGTACTCCGCGCTCCACCCGATCGTCCAGAGGAGCAAGAGGACGCCGAACGTGGTGATCGAGGCGACGATCTGGTTCTCGGTCAGCGACGAGGCGAAGAGGCCCACGGCGATGAACGTGGCGCCCATCAGGAAGAGTCCGAGGTAGCCCGTGAGCACCGGCCCCCACTCGAGCCGGGCGAAGGCGACGACGATCCCCGGGTAGAGGAACGTGAGCGCGAGCATGAGCGCATAGAGCGCGAGCGCGGCGAGGTACTTCCCCGCCAGCACGGCGCCGTCGCGCACCGGGTACGTGAGCAGGAGCTCGATCGTGCCCGAGCGCCGCTCCTCGGCGATGAGCCGCATCGTCACCAGCGGCATCAGCAGAAGGAGGATGACGCTGATATTCGAGAACAACGGCCGCATCACGCTGTCGGTCACGTTCAGCTCGCGGGCCATCGCCGGGTTCATCATCGACTGCATGGACGCGAGCGTGAAGTACGCAAAGATGCTGGAGAAGAAGTAGCCTGCGATCAGCGCGAAGATCGCCGCGACCACGTACGCGATCGGCGACGTGAAGTAGAGCCGCATCTCCTTCTTGAAGATCGGCCAGATCCTCATGCGCCGGGCTCCTCGGCGGCCTGCTCACCGGCCACGATCCGGATGAAGACCTCCTCGAGCGTCGTCCCCACCCGCTTGAGCTCGAGCAGACCCCACCGCTGCTGCGCGGCGAGCTCGAAGATCTCGCGCCGCACGTCGCGCCCCCGCGCCGACTCCACCAGGTACTTGCCGCCGCCGTCCGTGACCGCCAGGCCTTGGACGGCCACCACGCCCGCGATCGTGCGCATCCGCTCGAGCACCGCCGCCGGCGGCGCCGCGATCTCGACCTCCACGCGCGCCGTGGGAAAGAACTGGTCGACGAGCGCGTCGATCGGCCCCTGCGCGACGATCGATCCCTTGTTGATGATCACGACGCCGTCGCACACCACGGACACCTCGGGCAGGATGTGCGTCGAGAGGATCACGGTGTGACGGCCGGCGAGCGACCTGATGAGCGAGCGGATTTCGGTGATCTGCTTCGGGTCGAGACCGATGGTGGGCTCGTCGAGGATCAGCACCTCGGGGTCGCCGAGGATCGCCTGGGCGAGCCCGACGCGCTGGCGGTAGCCCTTCGACAGCCGGCCGATGAGCCGGTGCTGGACCTCGGTGATGAGGCAGCGCTCCATCACCTCCGCGACCTGCCGCCGCCGCTCGGTGCGCCCCAGGCCCTTGACCTCGGCGACGAAGTCCAGGTAGGGCGCCACGCGGAGGTCACTGTAGAGCGGGACGTTCTCCGGACAGTAGCCGATCCGCTTGCGGACCTCCAGCGACTCGCGGAACACGTCGCGCCCCGCGATCCGAGCCGTGCCGCTCGAGGCGGGCATGAAGCAGGCGAGGATGCGCATGGTCGTCGACTTCCCCGCACCATTCGGACCGAGGAAGCCCACGATCTCGCCCGGCGCGACGCTGAACGACACGTCGCGGATCGCGGTGATCGTGCCGTAGTTCTTCGTGAGGCTCTTGACTTCGATCATGCGAGACCGACCGACGGATTATACACCCGGCTTCGGCCCGGGTTGAACATCGGCCATGATATCTCGCAGCCACGGGGGCACCGCGATCATCTTGCTCGTGGCCGGCTCCAGGCAGGCGTGGAGCGTCGACCCCGTGGCGACCGTCTCGCCGTCCTCGCTCACGATCTCGTAGGCGAACCGAAAGCTCGCGCGCCTCTGCTCGCTCACCCAGCAGCGGATCTCGAGCAGGTCGTCGAGGCGCGCGGGGCGCGCGTAGCGCACGACCGCCTCGACCACGGGGAGATGAACCTTCCGGTCCACGTCCGACATGGGGAGCCCCTGCTGGCGGAGGAACTCGACGCGGCCTACCTCGAAGTAGGTGAGGTAGTTGCCGTAGTAGACGACCTGCATGCAGTCCGTGTCCTTGTAGCGGACCCGGACCTTGGTGGAGGCGATCACGGGCGCGATGTCCGCAGGGCCGGCATCTAGAGATACTGACCGTAACGGATCTTCTCGACGACCCCGCGCACGCCCTTGTAGCCGTCGATCGCGTCGAGCAGGTTCTCGGTGGTCACGAGCGACGACGGTCCGCCCCCGGCGGCCGCGTGCACCTTCGCTTCCAGCGTCCGCCGTACAATCACCGAGATGTCGGCGCCGCTCATGCCGCCCATCACCGGAAGCACCTTGCCGTAGTCGATCGGCGCGAAGAGCTCCCGCCCGGCGTTCTTCTCCGTCCGCACGCGGACGAGGTCGAGGATCTCGCGCTGGGCGTCGGTGTCGGGGAGCGCGATCTCGATCAGGTGGTCGAGCCGTCCCGGGGCGACGAGCGCCGGGTCGAGCGCGTCGGTCCGGGTCGCCGTTGCGACGACCAGGATGCGCGTCGCGGAGTCCATCGCGTCGAGCTTCTCGCAGAGCGCGGCGACCAGGCGGGCGCTCGCCTCGCGCGCCTGCGGCGGCGGCAGGAGGTGCTCGAGCGACAGCGCCTCCGCTTCGTCGAGAAAGAGCACCGCCCTGCCCTCGCCCATGGCGATCTTCAGAATCTCCTGGAGCAGCTCGCCCGTGTTCGCGCCGAACTTGGAGGTGAGGTTCGTCAGCTTCAGGTGGAAGAAGACCGCGGCCGACGCCGTCGCGAGCGCCTTGGCGAGCTTCGTCTTGCCGGTGCCGGGCGGGCCGTACAGGAGCAGGCCCTTCGGCGGTGTGATGCCCCACTGCGAATAGCGATCGGGGTCGGTCAGCGCGACCGCGAACCCGCGGAGCTCGGCCTTCGCCTGCCGGACGCCGCCCACGTCGTCGAAGGTGACCGTGGGCCGGATGTCGGTTTCGAGCCGTCCGGTGAGGTCGCCAAACTTCTCGCCGAGCTTCGCGAAGACGTCTTCGAGACGCCGCTGGAGCGCCCACTCGTGATCGTTGCTCTTCTCGACGTCGGCCATGCTCAGATGGACGGTCCGCCGCGGGGCGGCCGGGCGGAGGCCTTGTCGAAGACCCGGTCCTCGACGAGCACCGGGGCCTTCGCCCGGATCGCGAGCGCGATCGCATCGGAGGGCCGCGCGTCGAGCTGCATCCCGGCGCCGTTGGCCGTCAGGTAGATCGTCGCGTAGTAGATGTCTTCCCGGAGATCGGTGATGACAACGCGCGCGACCGTGACCTTGAGACGGCCGAAGAGCGTCAGGAACAGGTCGTGCGTCAGCGGACGCGGTGGCGTAGCGCCCTGGAGCGGGACCGCGATCCCGGTCGCCTCCGCCAGGCCGATCGCCATCACCAGCGAGCGCTTGTCCCGCTTGCCCTGCAGCAACACCGTGGGCTGTTGCGTCCACTGGTCCATCAGCACCGCGACGACCTCCACCTCCTGGGGACCCGTCACCTTCGGCGGGCCCGCGTCCGGGCGCTCGGGCGCGAGGAGCGCCCGCTCGGGTACCCCCAGCAGCATCAGACCCAAGAGCGCAATCAGTTCGACTCGGCCGCCCGTGGTCATGCTCGCCACCCCGTTTCCGCTGCGACTCTCGAGAGTATAACGTCGTCCGCGCGTGCTGCGCGAGACCGCCTCGCGCCTCGGCGCAATCGCCGTTCGAGCGCGGGCTCCGCCCGCGCAACCCTTTCTGGGGGTGGCTCAGAGGGGGCCCCAGAGGGGGAGCCCGTCGGTCAGAGGCCCCCTTCGATGATCTAGACGCGGTCGAGCTTGAGACTCAGCGTGAACCCCGCGAAGAGCAGCGACGTCAGCAGCGTCCACATGAACGCGTAGCCGACGACGTGCGTGACGACGCCGAACACCAGGGCGCCGGCGGTCTGACCCGTGAGGAAGACGGAGCTGAAGATCCCGACGACGACGCCGTGGCGCCCCGCGGGGGCCTGGTCGGTGATGAGCGCGGCGAGCCCGGGGTAGAGGAACCCATGGGCGGCGCCCGACAGGAGGCCCGCCAGGAACAGCACGGGCACCACCGGCGTCTCGCTCGTCCGGGTCACGAGAAACCCTAAGGTGGCCAAGAGCGCCGTGGCGATCGCCTGCACGAGCATGGACGGGACGATGACGGCCCGGCGGCCGCGGGTGTCGATGAGCCGCCCCCCGAAGACGCGCACGCCGATCGCCGCCAGCGCGAACGCCGTGTAGAAGAGGGCGAGGGTCCGCACACCGAGGCTCTCCGCGAAGGTCGGCAGGAAGACGAAGATGGTCCCCGCGCCGAGTCCAAAGAAGCCCGTCACCGCCATGCCGAGACGGAAGACCTCACGGAGGACGCCGCGCTCCCAGAGAAACCCGTGGATCGGCCGCGTCGTCTCGCGCCGCTGCTCCCGGACGCGCAGCGCGATCCAGCCGGCGACGGCCGCCGCCGCGGCGGCCATCGTGAAGAGCACGCGGAACCCGAAGCGTCGGATCACCCACTCGGCGAGGAGTGGCGCGACCGCCGTCCCCGTGAGTCCCGCGACCCCGTAGAGTCCGAGCGCCCAGCCCCGCCGCGCGGGCGGCACCAGGTCGATCACGAACGAGTAGTTCGAGACGAAGAAGCACGAGAAGCCGAGGCCCTGGAGCACCCGGACGGCGGCGAGCAACGGAATCCGGTCCGCCATGGTGGCGAGGAGCGCGGCGAAGATGACGAGCGCGACGCCGGCGAGCATGAAGGGCTTCCGGCCGACGGCGTCGGTCCAGGGGCCGATCAGCGGCTGGCAGACGATGCCGACCGCGTTGTAGAGGCCCATGACGAGCCCGATCTCGATCTCCGTCCCGCCGAGCGCCGCGATGTAGAGCGGCAGCAGGATGAAGCCGTTCATGCTCAGGAAAAAGAAGAAGTTGGCGACCGTCGCCCGGAGGAGAGGATTGTCAGCTAGAATGGGCGACACACACTCGATTATCGCATGACGACGATCGACTCCGTGCTGCGGCGGGCGCTCGACGACCGGTCGGGCGACCTGATCCTGACGCTCGATCCCGCGTTCCAGGGCCTGCCCGACACCGCACACGGCGGCTCAGTCCTCGCGGCCTTCGACGCGCTCGCGGAACTCGGTCTTCCGCGCGAGGTGCGGGGCGTCTACCGCAAGCGCGTTCCTCTCGGCGTCCCCCTCGCACTGAAGCGCGTGCACGTCGACGCCGCACTCGAGTGCCATCTGCTCGGGCCCGACGGCACCCTGCTCGTTGATGGTCGCGTCGCGCCCGCAGCGGATGGCGGCCACCACGCTCCGGGCCCCCTTCTCGACCACGCTAGCAACCGACCCGCCGTCGGACGTTTCACGAGTGTGACGCCCGGCAACGCCCAGAAGCAACGGGTCTCGAAGGGGGCCCGGAGCGCGGTGGCCGCCCATCCGCTGCCGGTCTCGCGCGCGTGCTTCGCGTGCGGCGTCGACAACGAGCTCGGGCTGCGGGTGCAGCTCGAGTTCGACGACGCGGAGGTCCGGGGGACGTGGAAGCCGCACGAGGCGTTCAGGACGGCCGGCGGCACGCTGACAACGGCAGCGCTCACGACCGTCTGTGACGAGGCGGCGTTCTGGATCGGCGCGCTCGCGACGGGCGAGGCCGGGATGACGACCGATCTGGCCGTCACGCTCCACCGGGCGGTCCCCTTCGGCGAAGCCCTCACGGTCACGGGGGCCCGCGCCGCCGCGCGGCCGCAGGCCGACCCGCGGTACTGGGACACGGGGGTCGCCGCGCGGACCGCGGGTGGCGTCCTCGTCGCGTCGGCGCGCATCACGTTCGTCGCCGTGCGCGGCGCCGCGCGCGCGCTCGTCCGGGGGATGCTCGCCGTGAATGATCCGAGTGTCGTCGCCCGGGTCTTCCCCGCGTACGCGCGCTAGCCGGCGTGCAGACCTCCGCGTGACGATCCGCGCCGCTCGTTGGGTGATGCTGCTCGTCCCGGCGTCGCTCTACGTCTTCTCCTGGGTCCACCGCGTCGCCCCCGCGGTCGTGGCCGCCGACCTCATGCGCGCCTTTTCGATCACCGCCGCAGCGCTCGGCAACCTCGCGGCGATCTACCCGTACGTGTTCGCGGCCATGGCGCTCGTCGCCGGCAGCCTCGCCGACACGCTCGGCCCGCGCCGGACGATCGCGCTCGGCGGCGCCACGATGGGTCTCGGCGCCGCGCTGTTCGGACTCGCGCCGACGTTCGGCGTGGCCTTCGCGGCCCGCCTCCTCGTCGGGCTCGGGGCATCGGTCATGCTGATCGCGTGGCTCAGCCTGGCCGCCGCGTGGTTCCGACCCGACGAGTTCGCGACGATCTCGGGCTGGACACAGACCGCGGGTAACGTGGGGGCCCTCCTGGCCGCCTCCCCGCTCGCGCTCCTCGTGGACGCCGTCGGGTGGCGGCTCACGTTCGTCGCGATCGGCGGCGTCACGCTCGGGCTGGCCGCCATCGCCGCCGGCCTGATCCGCGACCGCCCCGAGGCGATGGGGTTGGCGCCGGTCAACCCGGCGCCCGCGGCGCGGCGAGCGCCGGCGCTCCGCGAGGTGGTGCGGGCCGTGCCAGAGGTCATCCGTAACCCACGCACGTGGCCGCCGATCCTCACCGCGGGCGGGATGTACACGACCGTTATCACGTTCCTCGGGCTCTGGGGCGTGCCGTACCTGACGCAGGTGTACGGCCTCACCCGTGTCGACGCGGCCACCGTCGTCTCGATGCTCGCCGTCGGGACGGGCGTCGGGTCGCCGCTGGTCGGCTGGCTGTCCGATCGCTGGCTCGGCCGGCGCCGGCTGCCGATGGTCGTGTTCGCGGCGCTCTACGCACTGTGCTGGATTCCGCTGGCGCTGCCCGCCGACGGGCGCTTGCCCGTCGTGTGGCTCGTCCCATACCTCTTCGTCATGGGCCTCGCGTCGTCGGGGCTCGTGCTCGTGTGGAGCTGCGTCCGCGAGGTCAACGACCCCGCACGCGTCGGGATCGCGATCGGTTTCTGCAATGTGCCGATCTTCCTCGGCGTCGCGGTGCTCCAGTGGCTCACGGGCGCGATCCTCGACGCGAGGTGGACGGGGCTCGTGTCCCAGGGCGCGCG
>WNFW01000812.1_pt1 | contig 20527 bp, 15 predicted proteins | sample 5400131 | NCBI WGS metagenome assembly WNFW01 (sample SAMN13153362, study PRJNA577476) | soil metagenome | isolation source: 20 cm soil or saprolite under grassland replicate 1 | place: USA:California | collected 2016-06-15 | reverse complement strand
CCCCGGTACCCTTCGCGCGCGCCGCGGCCTTGGAGAAAGGTATCACCATCAACGGCCTGCCGATCATGGTGAAAGAGCCGTCCTATTCGACGATGGATATCGACAACCTCGATTTATATTACGAGGATTGTGTGATTGGGGGGCCGGGCTCGTTTGTGGTGGCAATCAAGGACCGCGAAAAATTCAAGGAAGCGATCCGGACCAAGCTCATACTTGAGGTCGCGGGCCGGACGCCGGAGCACGGGATTGTTCCGGTGGCCGACAAAGAGCCGCGGGTGCCGAGTCTCATAGGTGAGAAAATCTGGCAGGACCGCTGGGGACGGTGACGGTCGGAAACGTCATCAGAAGCGCTAACGTAAACCCAGTAGTCGATCGTCGCACGAAGGCTCAACCAGTAAAGAAGAAAGCAACCGGAAACGCAAACGCCGTGTCTGTTGTTGGCACAAAGCGGACCTCACGGTGGCGGCGCCCAACGTCCGCTTTCGGGGGTAGAGCCGACATGGGCTTGTGCCCGTCGATGTCGCCTAATGACCCAATGTATGGTCCGGCCGTGCGTTGCAAGAAGATTTCGTCGAATTGGCGGCGGCGGTCTTGCATCAATGTATCCGGCCTCTGATTGGCGTGTGTTGTGCTCCGGGCCATCATGGATATCAGCGCGCGTGCGTTCGCCTATCAAACCATGGGTGATGGTTCTACTGATATCATCATGGTTCCCGGCCTCTTTTCTCATGTTGAGTTCCAACACGAGCTTCCCGGATACACGTCGGCTTTCTAAATTCGCCCGGGTCGTCACTTTTGACAAACGAGGTCAGGGATTGTCAGACAGGTTTTCTGGCACTCCGTCACTCGAACAGCGCATCGATGACGTTCGTGCCATCATGGACGACATCTGCTCACGGCAGGCTGTGCTCTGGGGTTTCTCCGAAGGTTCGCCAATGAGCGCCCTGTTTGCTGCCAGTCAGCCCGACCGGGTGTCGCATCTTATTCTCTTCGGCGGTTATCCAAAGGCATACGCCACGAAAGAATGATCGAGGAGCGCATGAAGATTTGGGGGACCGGAGAGATGATCAAGCGGGTCATACCTGATCAAGCTGGGAATCCCGAAGCTGTTGCACTGTTCGCGAAGTTCCATCAGTTTTCAGCCAGTCCGGGGACTTACAAAGCATATCTCTTGTTGAACACCTTGATTGACGTCCGGCCGATACTTCAAAGCGTGCGTGTTCCAACATTGGTGCTCCATCTGCTGCGTCTTCGCCCTCGCTCCGCTGGTCAAACAGGCTTCTTAACGGACGACTAAAATAGCGCAAGCAATGGAAGCCCAAACGCTGCTGCACCGCGCCCACCTTCCGGAAAACTCGTGCTTCGTGAACACGGGGGGCCGCAAGAAGTCGTTTGATGTCCGGTGAGTAATCATGGCTGTTTCGCCGCCATGACAACTTCTCTTGCCTTCGCGACGATCCGGCCTCGGGTCAGGGGGCGAGATCGGGCACCAGCTTTACAAGGAGTTCGGAGCCGGCAAGCTGGATTGCGTAGATTTCTAGAGTGTGCCGGCCGATGAAGCGCAGGGCGCCGGCTATGGCTTCTGGCGGTTGGATGCGGCTCGGGCCGCGCAGGAACAGACACAGGCTCGCGGACCAAACGCCGATGCCGAAAATGAAGACGGCGAACTGGATTTGAGGAAACGAGTATTCACTTTGTTCCTGCCAAACGTAGACGACCAGGGCGGCAAAGCAGGCCAGCAGTCGCATTAGGCCCGCGTTCTCCTTCATCGCGGGCGCGGGCGGTGCCGCGCTTTGGGCTGGGCCATCCACGTCGGTAGCTGATCTGCTGTCAACATACATGCGTTGGCATAAGCCGAACAGGGCCCACAGCCATCCCTCCGAGCCGTAATCGACAATCTTGCCCGCTATCGACAATACCGCCGAAAGTGCGGAAACGAGGAACGCGAAGGCGACCCAACCGTGACGTTGCAAAAGGATTTGCACGTAGGGCCGTGCAGTGCGGATGAGTGCCAAGCTCAAGAGAATGTTCGGTGCAACCCAGGCCCACTTTGCGTTCCAGCTTTCGAGCAGGGTCAAGATGACACCGAGCCAGATCCAGTGTAGCGGGACGGTCCTGGTCTGCGCGTAGCCCATAAGGAAGCAGAACGTCGGAGCCGCCAGGCGTCCGAAAACGCTCCACCAGCGGTCGTCTTGTATGAAGAAATAGCCGAAATCGCCGACCGAGACCGAGATGATTGCAGCGGTTTTCAGCCAGTCGGCGTTGTCAACGGCGTGAGGCGTCTGCGGGTTTCGATGAGATGTGCTCGTCGAATGCATGGTGTCGCGCACCTCTGCGTCCAGACTTGTACTCGTTGAGCGTTACTCGCGCGGTCCACGAAGGCAGCTTATTATCGAGGCCGTCCTGCATGCTAGGTTCGTACTCACGCTGCCGCAACCGTTTTTGTGGATCTTGAAATGGAGACCAAGTTTACATGGTTGCCAGCAGCCTGTCGGACTTAACGGGACAGGAATGACATGGGATAGAATCGCAGCATTGAAGCCCTTGATTCGGTAACACTGCGCTGATGAGTGATTTCCGCGCGATTGATCGCGAGACTGGATTTCTTCTACCGCCGTCAGTTGATGAATGGCATCCCGACAAGCACCTCGGCGCGCTTTTGCCGTGGAGTAATCAGGGGACTGGACCTGTCGGCGATGGTTAGGAGCTATCGAGGCTCTGGATCGGCATCCTATCATCCGGCGGTGCTGTTTAGCGTTCTGGTATACGGCTATGCGACGGGAGTGTTTTCGAGCCGCAAGCTGGAGTGCGGGACCTATGGCGACGGTCTGGCGATCTCCAAAGGCTGCACCCGTGCCCTCCTTCGTGCTTAGACGGTGCCGAAGATGTAGGTGGAGGCGATGCGATGATCATGGGGCGTTCTTGCGCTGCATCAGACCACGCTTCGAATGACAAGGGCAGCGCAGATATCAGTTCCCTGGATAATCTGCACACTAAATCGCTCCGGCCCTCCATAATCAGGTGGCGCATGAACGACACTTAGATTTGGAGCTAATTCGAATTCGAACGCGTCGAGGCCGAAGGGCAATCCCTCTCCAATGGATTTCAGAGCTGCTTCCTTGAGGCTCCAGAGTTGGCAGAAAGTTCGCACGCGTGCCAAACCGCCTACCGCTTTAACGGCCTTCACCTCAGCTTGCGAAAAGAACTGTTGGGCGAGTTCTGCCGCCTCCAAGTTCCTCGTTTGATCTTCGAGGTCAACACCAATCCTGTGTGTCGACGACCACGCGCCGAGAAAACCGAACCGGCAGGAGGAAAAACTAAACCAGACATTTGGCAATTCGGGAAGGTAGGGACGCCCTTTCTCTGTCTCCTGGAATACGATCCGCGACAAGGGCTGCGTTGATCCGAGCACGAAGGCTCCGCAATAGCGACGAAACGCACGCCGTTGTTTGAAATGAGCCTTGCCGTCTTCCGTTACAAAGCGGTCCGCCCTCTGCAACTCGATATCCGACAGGACTGACACGCAACGCCATGATGCCTCGGGATCGCGCGAAACCGGCGCATACAGAACGCCAGCCGCATGACCGGCTGGCGCCGGCGTCCAGTCGCCTGCGCTGGCCGCGAACAGACTGTTCACCCATTCGCTATCGTCTCGCTTCATCCGAGGTCATGTGAGCTTCGTAAATCGGGATCCTTCTCGTCGATAGCCGCTTTCTCCGGGAAGCCCGGGAGGTTCACCGCCTCCTCGTCGCAGAGCGATCGTGGGAGGAGGGTTGAACCGCTCACCGGCTCCACGGGGCTCCCTTCGTAGGTAGCTGTGACCATGTTCATCTCCTTGAGGACGAGCGACAACGGCGAAAGGGTCGTGTCCCGCTCGATGACCGCGCCACCCATCACCGTGGCCCCGAAGGCGACGGTGCAGCCGTCCTGGATGTGAGTTCGCTTCACCTTCAGCATCATGTTCTCGAAGGTGTGAAACTGCAGGAAGCCGTCGATAACACAATCATTGCCGAAGCTCACCGCGTTCCAGTCGGAGCACTGCATTGGCCGGGTCACGATTGTCCCGTAGCCAATATGACACCCCATCCATCGTAGGATGGAGTTCGCGAGAACAGTCCCGGCGCCGAACATGAGAGGACTCCTGCACCAGACGAAGAAGCAGTCCTGCGCGAAGAAGTAGGCGAAGTGGCGCCAGGACCAGAAGGGGACCGAGTGATTGGCTCCCCATTCGCTGCCGATGAGGGATTTCTTGATCGCGACGCTGAACAGGACCAGATTGACTTCTACGAGCATCAGAGCAATCAGCGCGCTGGCGATGGGGTGTCCGCCCAATCTCAGCAAACAAACGTACAGAACCGGGAAGACGATCATCTCGGTGATGGGCAGCATGCCGATGCTCAGGAAGTCGAACAGGAAGACCCGGGTCAGGAAGAGGGGAAAGTCCGCCAGTCTGTGGGTTTCATTCTCCGCCTCAAATGACGCGCTCGCGAATTTCACCGGCGGATTTCCGGCCACCGTGATTGGCTCGCCAAGCCGGGACTGCATTTGTCGTCGGAACCGTATATCATTGCCCGGCGTGGAAACGCCTAGCAGGAAGTTGGACGGGAAATTCCCGTACTCCGCTACGCAATTGTTACCGCAGAAGAAATTCCGGGGCATATCGAGGCGGCGCAGCTTGAAATGCTCGGCGCCATAATCGAGCATGTTCGTGAAACATCCATTGGAGAAGAAAACCCGGGAGTCGGCGGTAACAGCCTCCGGGACGATGTTGAACATGACGTCGCATTCGGAGGCGCCAAACCGCGGGAAGCGCATGCCAGCGAGAGCCCTCAGGTACTGCCCGGTGATGCTCCAGGTCCACAGGCTCTGGATGCCGTTCAACCTCTTCATTCTGTACATGAGGAGCGCGCCCCTGAGCCCGCGCGCGGGATACAGACCCGGCGAAACGGCCGTCCAGCGTATGAAGAGGCAGCCTAGCAGAGAGGTCACGACGATGGTGAGCCAGCTGACGATAAACGAGTAAAGAGCCAGGTGCCAGACGATCTCGAACAGCGGCGTCATCCTGAAATATTCGTCGGAAAGTTCAGCTTCTCCGGCGGGTACCAAGGCGCGGGCGAGCCAGAAGATCGCGGCGGTCGGGACCACAATGAGCCAAAAGGATAGGAAGATCTGCATAAGGACGTTGAGGGTCTCCAGTAGCCAGATCGGATATGCGTACTGACAGGCGATCGCCGTGCGCTTCAGCTCCGTGCAGCGGCCATTGAGGCGCGCGGGAGCTCCTTCCCAGATCTCCTGCGAGCCCACGTTAGCGAGGATGGGGGTCAACGGAGTGATCCAAGTGCCGCGGCCCACCGTCACATTGTTGGCGATGGCGGCTCGCGTCCCGATCTTGCAACCACGCTCGAGATGAACCGGACCGACGTGCAGGTGCTGCCCCGACCACTTGGTCGTTTGGATGTAAGCCCCGGTCGAGATGGCGACATCGCCCTCGATGGAGATCAAGTCCAGGGGCCCGGATAGGTCCGCATCGTGTGCGCACTGAAGGTTGTCGCCCACGGTCGCGCCGAGTTGCCGCAACACGAATGCCATAAGCGGAGCGCTGCGATACATCGCACGCAGCGGGAGGAGCACCATGGTCTCCAGCCGTCCGATGCACCAGATTCGCAGATGCATTTTGCTCCACTTGGGGTACACACCCGGGGTCACATTGTTCTCGCGGATGTCACCTCCCATGAAGAACTTCATCGTCATGACCCAAAGCAGGCTGGCGAAGGGCGTGACGAGGGCCAGCAAATAAAGGAAGAAGCCGTCGATGATGAACGCCCAGAGGCTGGCAGTCGTGAAGATCGTCCCGAATTCGATGAAGTCGAAGAAGCTGAGGAAGGCCACCATGAGCGGGGAATACAAGAAAATCGCGAAGAGGACCTGCAGGGTAGTAAAGTATCCGATGGAGAGCACCTTTGCCGCGGCCTCATCGCGCTCAGCGCTGTTCTCGCCGGATTTCACAGGGGCCGCATAGGCCTTGGAGGCCTGCCGGAGCGCCCGTGGCCGGTTGGCCACTTTTCGAGCAGTGTTGCAGTCACTGAGCAGCGCCCGGACCGGCACCACCCATCCTGCAGATTGCAGTTTCTGCGCCAAGCGTGCGATGAGGATCGAGTGCCCACCAGCCTCAGCGAATCCATCGTCCAATCCCAACGGCGTCTCGAACACGGCCCTGCAGATCGATAACACTTCCTCACACTCGGGATCCATGCCCGCTTTGGCATCAGGTACCTTGACTTCCCCGTTCCCTGTGTTGCGCGCGCTGGCCGCTGTGTCCCAACGATTGTCCTCAGTTTCCGGCTCGGCGTTCCTCAGCAGATGAAATAGGTTTGGCAAGCACTTCCGGTCGATCTTCCCCGAAAGCGGCTGCATGACGAATTTTTCTACAAGGAAGATCTTCGTCGGGACCGACGGCGCTGGAAGTCGTTTGGCCAGCGTCGCCGTCACCCGCGCGGCCCACTCCGCCGGCGCCGGAGTGACCACCGAGATCCCTCCTTCGCAGACTGAAGGCGCGGTAACAAAGGCGACCAGCGTCTCGTTCTGGTAATCCAAAACGGCGGCCTCGATCTCAGTGAACTGCGACTGGAGGACATCCTCAACGGCCTGCGCCTCAACGCGATGCCCGCGCACTTTGAGCTGCGTGTCGATTCGGCCGAGGAAGTGCACGCGCTGCGTTTGGATGTCGATTTTGCATTTGTCCCCGGTGCGGTACAGGCGACCGAACTGAGGGTGCGTGATGAACTTCTGGGCAGTTTGGTCCGGCAAATTGCGGTACCCGCGTGCAACGTGCACTCCCCCGATACAGAGCTCTCCGACCTCCCCGTGGGGAAGTGGTTGGAGTTGGTCGGCCTTGAGGATGACGTAGGTGACATTGGCGAATGGCGAGCCAATTGTGATGGGTTCCCCCGGCCGCAAACTCTGGCGGCTCGTGTCGGTGCTCCCCTCTGTGGGTCCGTAAGTGTTGATGATTTGCCGTCTGCCCCAGGTCCAGGGCTCAACCAGCGCGCTGGGGAAGGCTTCGCCGGCCGGCACGATGTAACGGCACAGCGGATAGGGGAGATCCAACTCGGGTGTTGGTGTAAGGGTGGTGAGCAGCACAGGAGGACAGAAGAGGACTGTGACCTCAGCTTCGCGAAGGACGGAGACGAGGTCCGGGCCGGACCGGACCTGCTCCTTGGTGAGCATGACCACAGCGCAGCCCGACACCCAGGCGCTGTACATCTCAGAGATGCTGCCGTCGTAGCCCAGCGACGAAGTGAGCGAGGTTGCGTCCATGCCGGGAAGGAGATCGAAGTAATCGGCGTAGCTCAGGGCAAGGTTCACGTAACCTGCGTGCGGGCACTCAACGCCCTTGGGCATCCCTGTGGTTCCGCTTGTGTAAAAAATGGTAGCAAGGCGTTGCGTGGGGTCATCCAGCCACCAAGGCGGCGGTTCTCTGCGGGGGGGCCTGTCTGGCAACGTCAGGACGTCGAGTGTCGGCAGGTCGCGGAACTTGTCTTGCCCCCGCGTCAGAATGACTACCGGCTGTGCGTCGTTGAGCATGTGGGTGATCAGGGCGTCGGGCAAGGTGGTATCGAGGACCATCACTGTGCCGCCAGCCTTGAGAATGCCCAGGTGTGAGGCCACGATTTGCCAGTTGTCTTGCGACATGACCACGGCCACGACCTGGTCGGGTCCTGTGAGGAAGGGAGAAAGGGCCGCGGCCACGCTTTCCGCTCGCCCGTCGAGCTCAGCGAAGGTCAGAGATTCTCCAGCGTAGGGAATCTGCAAGGCCGTAAGATGCGGAAACTTCTCGGCCGAGCGGCTGAAGACTTCCGTGAGCCACCGGATCTCTTTCTGATGCGGTACGTTCACGAGGTAGCGGTCGCCAAAGACATCCGTCAAGCTGTATGGGCAGGTGTCCGCCTGAGGCATTTGCTCAGCCGCCCAACGGTAGCGCCGCCAAGCTACAAACGTGAGTGCAAAGAAAACCGCGACGGCAGTTGTTGCAAAAATTGCTGCCAAAGCTTCCCCCCACATACTCGTAAGTCTAGACTCTCAAATTCTCAGAGACTGCTAAGTTCTCAGAGATTGCCAAGTTCTCAGGGACCCTTGGGTTTTTGACCTCGAAGGTCAAAGTTACCTGCTGCCTGAGCATGGCGAAGGTACTACGTTTAATCGAAGTATCGCTGTAGTGTACCATTTCGGCGGACGTCTAAGGTAACGCAATGGGGTCCACCACCCAACAGTTTGGAGTGACGCAATTTTAGGGGGATTACATCAAGACCCTCCTTCTCCAAGAGTTTTATCAGAGACGGCTGATTTCGATCGACCACGACCAAATTGGGATTGATGCTGAATGCATTCATGTCAATCCAGTCACTGCCAATGCATTTGGATAGATAGTCGGCATTATATCTGTCGGCGTTCTCCATCGGTGAACTGTAAATGACTTTCCACTGCTTCAAGATTTTGGGCAGGGTATCGTCATTGATACGAGCAGGATTGGCGAGGACCAGGCCAGGGCGTAAGGCCACAAGGGTCGAGTCAATATGGCTGCCATAGTAAACATCTTTGAGGAAATGGATCCGATATTTGTCGCCTAGAATCGACTGTAGCCAATGTCCTCCCAACTCGTTACCCGTGGCGCTGACCAGATAGATTAAATCTTTGCCAAAACGCAGGACGTTAGCTGCATCAAAGGCCGGCTCATCGTTGCGTGGCGTGGGCTTGTTTAGATCAACCCCCTCGAAGAGTGCGTCCAAGAGCATGGGTTTGGGAGCGCTGTACCACTTTGCGCCTGACTTCATATACTCCATCAGCAACGTGCGATAGCCGAACGTTTCCTGGGCGCGGCTGCGGATGACATTGGGCGTTTCGATTATGTTGTCGCCGATGACCAACAAAACATCGCGGGGACAATAATTGTAGTACCCCTGAGCTTCCCAATGGATCGTGGAAAATTTGCCCTCGTGTGGCCAAGTGTCCGGACGTTTGACGGTGATGCCCAAACCTTCCAAGATTTGGGCAAATCCATTCAAATCCTCTTCCGTCTCTTCAATAATCTGTTGAGGAAAAGGGCCGTATGGAATTTCGGCCAATGAACGGTCAGAAAATTCTGCAAGCTGGGTGCTTCGGTCTGGCGTAGGATACCGCGCATTCAGTGGATTGCCCACAATAACTTCTTCCAGTTGATCCCATTCATTGCAACTCCATACACCTGGCATGTCTAATCTGTCCGCTCGCTTGTTCTGAGTGGGAATGATCTGCCCTGTATCCTTCGGAACAGCGTGAGTGCTCCGCGCTTGAAGTTGACGTATTTCGAATTCGAAAAGCCTGACATCTTCTTCACCATCGGGCAGAATTGCTGAAGAAGTCAGGTAGCGCAATTGCCGCGCCGGACGACTTTGCTGCATCGAGTACAAAATTGCCAACCGCAAGATCAAGAACACCAAGCCCAAATGGCGAAAATATGCGAGACCTGCCATGATCTAGTTTGAACTTTTTCTTTAGAACATCCACCAAACTCCCCGAGACAAAGTCCCTATTTCCGATCGCCATTTCTGTTAGATGGAGCGAAGTTTTTGCCTTCAGGCAATGATCCACGTCATCGACAATGTTTTGCGATGCGAGAATCACATTCACGCAAATGTCGCGCAGCGACAAATGTAGGACAGTGGGGCAGTGCTCGAACAGTTTTTCATCGGAAAGATACGGGGCCAGCGTAGTCGTGGTGAATAGCATCAGAGAAGAGTCGGATATCGCGCCCTCCAAACGATCTTGAATATCGGCCTGCAGGTTGTGCTGATCGCGAAGCCACTTACTGAAGTGCTCCGCCTCCTTGCGGTCCACATCGTACAAACTGATTTTACGAAACTTCCAATTTCGAAATAAAAGCCACTCGACGGTTGTACGGGCGATTACCCCAGTTCCGACTACGCCAAGAGTTCCTTCAAATGGATCGGGGGAAATATGCTCTGCTGCCAACGCGGCAGAGGCGGCAGTGCGCGTGGCACTGATCAGCGATGCCTCGATACAGGCCAGGGGATAGCCAGTCGTGGCATCGTTCAGAATCAAGACTGCCGACGCTCGGGCTAAGTTGCTAGCCCTGTTTTCAGGGAAACTCGATATCCATTTGATGCCGCTTTTTTGAACCGCACCGCCGAGATGGGCCGGCAACGCGATGATGCGAGCGCTGGGTCTATCTGGATATCGGAGGAAGTAGCTGTCCGGATTTAGAGTATTTCCGGAGCCGTGAAGACGGTATGCCGCCTCAACAGCATCGAAAACTTGCTTCTTGTTGTCGTCAATGACACGCTTAACTGTCGAGCCGGGAACAACGTAGAATGTGGGAGCGGATGGCATGTTTTATTCTCCCGTTTACGCTCGACTATTTTCGTCGCTGATCGCGTCAATCAGCTGGCTGACGCGCGCCGACAGTGGCGGGTCAATTAGCGTATCGTTGCGCCAGAGCGCTGGCTGTGAGCGCGACGATCAAGCGCTTTTTCTGTGCTTCACTCAGGCGCGACGGACCGCATAAGTTCGCACGGGCCTGTCATCTTCAGGTACAATGACCTTCTCTACCCAGGTGGGGTCATAAATAGTGTCTAAGTATTTTTCGCCGAGATCCGCGGATATGGCGACTATGGTGTCGCCGCGACTGAACTCCGGAACTAGCTGCTGTACAGCGGTCAGGACTGTTCCGGTGCTTCCCCCAACAAGTAAGTGATAATTTCGAACGAAAGAAAGACAAGCTTCTACCGTTTTTTCTTCACTCACTGCGACGATTCTATCCGGCTTTGCGAGGTCCGCAAGCTTTGGTCTCACGCTCGCGCCAATGCCAGGGATGTTTCTTTCGCCGGGCGCGCCACCGAATGTGACAGAGCCTACTGGCTCGACGGCCACAACTTTAATCCTTGGGAATTCTGCACGAAGTCGTTCTGAGATCCCGGCCAGGGTACCTGTAGTGCCGGTCCCAACAAAAACCCAATCGACTTTGTCAAATTCGCGCGCAATCTCATCTGCCGTTTGCTCGGCATGAACATTTTTGTTGGCTATGTTAGCATATTGATTGAGCCAAACTGCGTTCGGGTCCGATTGCAGTATTTGATCGATTTTCTTTAATCTACTTCCCAAATATCCCCCAGCGGGGTCGCGATCTTCAACTACTATAACTTTTGCCCCATAGAGTTCTATACCTCTTAAAGTCGCGCGATTAGCGTTTGGATCGGTCACGCAAATAAATTTGTAGCCTTTAATGGCACATATCAAACTAAGCGCTAGCCCAAGATTTCCTGATGACGATTCCATTAATACGGTTTCGTTTGGCCTAGCAATACCTCGTTGTTCTAGGTCCTCAACAAGCCCTATCGCAGTCTTGACCTTAATCGAGCCCGTTATATTGAACCCTTCCAACTTTAGAAACACGTCGTGTCTTCCGGCAAAAGCTGGAAGACGATAAAACAAATCACGAAAAATCAACTGTAAGGGCGACTCGATGATCATAGTTCGGCATCCCTTGAGCAGAAGGCCTTTTTCCTCGGGCCATCAACTTGAGTGTTCCGCCCTCGTCTTTTCTCCGACCGCCAGCCCAGGCTGTCGTCCCCGGGACCGGAAACGCCCAGACCTCATATGTCATAGCTGCGCGGCTCATCAGTTTCACCGCCGTCACTCGCGGGGCGACAGTGAATCAGGCTCTTTGAACATCTCCTGATTGTGGTGTTCGTCGCCTATTCATTCTCGGGGATGCGCTAGCCATCATGCATAGTGCTTGTCAGATAGGCAATGCTAGAATTGGGCATCGTTCCCGGCACGGGCGTCCAAGTCCGCACTTGTTGGGGTCAAGCTGATATACGACTCCTTCTGGATGAAGCTATTCGCGCGCGCTGATCCAACGGAAAACACGAGGCCCGCGCAATCGATCATCTCTTATTCGCCGGTCCCGCGTTCTTTGACTTCAACACTTTCAATGCGCGGGTAATCAACGGATCGATGCCGTTTTCAATATCGGTCTTCTTGTTAAGTAGCCTGATGTCGACTGGTGCGCCCTTACCTTCGTAGCACACCAGGTCAGCTGAAAAGTACTTCTGGTACGACAAGCAGTAACGCCAACCATTGGGGAGTTTCTTCTCGAGTTGATACGAGAATATGCCGTTGGTACGATCACCTATGATGGTAACATGAGGCAGTTGCCTTATTGCCAGCGCAAAGGCCTCTCCACCGCTGAAAACCGAATCACAGGTCAAGAGGACGATTGGCCCGGTGAATTGGGCGTCACCTTGTGGTTCGATGTGCCAGGTCTTCAGGCCTGTAAAATCATCTTCGCCTGGCCCAATCTTTTTCTTCCTGTGGAAGGCGACTCGCTTGCGGTCGCAAAGACGATTGATGATGGTGATTGCAGTACTATCGTCACCGCCGGGGTTGTTACGGATATCAATGATGATGCCGTCCAAGTCCCTGAAGTCACCGGCAATCTTGTCCAGAGCGGCAGTCAAACTCCCCTCTTTAACGCCTTCCAGCTCGAGGATTCGGATGTAACCAAATGCTCGTGACCTGCAATAGTGAAGCATCCAGGCCTGAGTCTCTGTAGGCCGCCCGAAACCATTGGCGACAAGAGTCTTCGCGGTCGTCTTGAAAAGCTGCTTGATCTCTCGGCTCGTGAATTCCTGCCAAAATCTAGGCTTTTTCTCTGGGTTGAAGTATCGCCTCTTCCGACCCCCACTTGCTTTGGCTATCAGCTCGACATGCCCGTCATGCAACGGAGCGAGCATTTGGCAGAAAATATCGAATAGCTCATCATCGCTGGTCTCCTTTGTGACTTTCGGTCTGTAGATCTCATACTGCTTTTTCCAGTCGACATTCCTCAGTTCGAAAAATGGATACCTGTTGTGGAAGGTCTTCCACAACTCTTCGAAATTCTTTTCAGGGTTGCGCGTGATCATGGCAGTATCGATCTCAGCACCAGTGCAGGAAGATATAGCATCAGCTCCGGCATCGATCTTCGGTGCTTTGCTCGAGGGAAGCGTGCACAAAGCTAGTGACCTGACAGCAGCTGCACGTGGTGATCCGGGGGAGCGCCGCTCGTCACAGCGGTTTCGGTCATCTGCGAGTAAAAGTCGGCGAAGCGCCGCTTCACGTCCAATAGAATGCGCCGCGTTCCGGCCTGCCCCAACACCCAATCGACGGTCCGGTTACCGGCGCCAAGTCTCGCTACTTCATGCTCTGCCGGAATAGCATCGTTTACGCGGAAGCATCTCGGCCAGGTACTCTTGATGCTTCGCCCGGTCCACGAGCAAGGCGAAGTAGGCCGTCCTTTTCTGCTCCGGCAAACGCCTGAGCGCGCAGTCCAGCACGTCAAACAGCATCCTGACAGGCGGCCACATATGGACGCCCCACACAAGCGATCCGTCGACTTCGCGCGGCTGTCCGAACTCATAACGCCAAAGAGAAGTCAGCCTATCAAGGAAGCATTCGCAGGCGGCAAGCTCGGGTGGCAGGATCGCGAGCAACGCATCGCAGTCCGTGCCACGGGCAAGCCCTTCTTCGCGCAAGCGCACCGGCAAGGTGCTCTTCGCGCCTACAAACTCAGGCTGAATTTTCTCAATCCACATCTCGCACTACTCTATCGGACACAGGCTAGGAGCAATCTGTCCACGTGCGCCGGTGGAGAAGCGATTTTTGGCAACCGCGCCGAACCAGCGTGCCCCTATTGTGCCCCAGCTTTTTTGGGGCACGCTTCGAGGGAGCCAAGCCGTTAAGTCTTTGAATATTAACGCTGGATGGTGGACGCACAAGGGATCGAACCTTGGACCTCTCCCGTGTGAAGGGAACGCTCTCCCGCTGAGCTATGCGTCCGGGATTTGCTTAAAAGCCGTCAAAAGGCTGGCAGGCCTGCTTCCGATTGGACAAATCGCTTTCGTCAGAGCCAGCGATTTACGAAGTGCGGGGCACTGGTGTCAAGCTGGAGCCCTGTCTGTTGTGATCTGCTCAGAACCGAAACGGCTCCAGCCTGTTGTTTGGAGGCGTTTTCCCTGCCAACCGGTATCCAGGCGGGAGGCTCAGCTCGGCTGCTGCTGGCGGGCGCGGGAGGCGTGGTACTGCAGCGCCCGGATCCGGTCGGCCAGCGTGCCGCCGGTCTCGGGAACAGCGCCGCCGGCGGCCGCGCCATTGGCGGTGGCGCCGTTGGCGGGGCGCGGCGCCTTCGCCGAACCCGCCGGTTCCTCCGATAGCATGGCCTCGATCGGCGAATTCGGCCCCTCGAGCTGCATCGCGAGTTTGGCGACTTCGGCCGCGATGTCGTTGATGCGTTCGCGCAGCAGCGCATTTTCCATCCGTTCGGTCGCCCAGGAGCTTTCGGCCTCCTGCTGGATCGCGTTGATGTCGCGCTGCAACCTGGCACGTTCGTCGCGCGCGAGCCGCAACTGTTCCTCGACCGCGGCCTTTTCGGCGCGCAGCTTTTCGATCGCCGGCGATTTGCCGCCGTTCATGCCGGCGATTTCGTCGCGCAGTTCCTGGGTGGTGCGTTCGACGGTCGCGTTGATCTGGCGCAACTGATTGTTTTCATATTCGCGCTCGGCCAGGAGCTTGCCCTGGGTGGCGAGCCGCGCCTCCAGATCGTTGACGCGGTTGCCGAGCATTTCGGCTTCCTTGACCTGGATGATCAGCGCTCGATCGAGATCGGTGACGCGCTGGCTCAGATTTTCGACGCGGCCGCGCGCCTCGGCAAGCTCGCGCGTCGTCACGTCGGATTCGCCGCGCTGCTGCTCGAGCCGCGCGTGCGTCACCGCGAATTCCTTTTCCGCATCGCCGACGCGGTTCTGCAATTCAACGATCTGGGCGCGTACCCCCAGCAGTTCGATCTGGCGGCTCTCCGCCGTCGTCGAACGGTCGGATAATTCGACGTTGAGTTTGCCAAGCTCGCCTTGCTTGTCCTTCAGCGCCGCCTCGGCGGAACGCAGCGCTTCGGTCTTGGCGGCGAATTCCTCTTCGGTGGCGCGCAACTGCTCCTTCCCGGCCCGCTCGCGCGCTTCCAGCGCAAAGATGGTGGCGTTCTTTTCGCCGAGCTCGATCTTCATGCGATTGATCGCGTCGGTTTTCTTGCCGAGTTCAGCGAGCTGGCTGGTGGTCTTGTTCTTGAGCTGGTCGACGCTCATCTCCAGCCGCCGCGCCGACATCGCGAATTCGGCGCGCAGCTGATCCTTGTCGGCCTGGATCTCGGCCATCGACAGCGGTGTCGCGGCTTCCATGCGCCGGGTGGTCAACCGCACCGCCCGATTATGCACCAGCGGCACGATCATCAATCCGAACAGCATCGAGACCAGAAAACCGATCGCCAGATACATGATCGGTTCAATCATGGATGGTACTCCCGACGAGAAGGCATTGATCACACTGCCATGGGCGGCGGGGAAAACGCCAGCCCAATGCTGCGTTAATATGTATCCGCAAACGACGCCGCCCCGGTCGGCGAAACTTTCCGCGCGCGTGCGATGTCAGAACGGGTTCCAGGTCGAGTGCGGGGTATATTTGAGATAGCCGATATTGGCGCCAAGGCGCAGCCCGAGACCGGAACGGATCGGCACCAGCACGATGTTGTTCGCGGTCAGCGCGGTCATCCCGAAGCCGCCGATGATATAGGCCGAGCCGTCGATGCCGGCAAAGCGCTGGTAGATCGCGGCGGTGGCGGGAAGATTGTAGACCAGCGTCATGGTGCGCGCGCCATCGCCGCCCCAGTCGAAGCCGACCGACGGCCCCTGCCAGTAGACCCGCAGATCACCGGCATTCTTGGTGTAGAGGATGCCTTCGCCATATCGCAATCCGGCGACAAAGGCGCCGCTGCCTTCCTCGCCAAGCACGTAGCCGTTCGGCAGGCCCCATTGGCTGACCGCGCGCTCGATCACCGATGCCAGGCCGCGCGAAACATTGCCGAAAAACCGGTGCCCGGCGTTGGTCAGTTCCTCGGGCCGGTAAACATTGGGGCCGGGGTCGCGTTGCGGCGGCGGCGGCAACGGCTCCTCAAACTGCTGCGGCGGCGGCAGCGGCGCCGGTTGCTGCGACCAGGCAGGTGCGGCCCAGCACATCGTCGCGGCGAGCGTCGCCGCTGCAAGGCGTGAAGCGAAAATCATGAATGAACCTCTGGGTATCGAAATCCCGGCCACGGTCTTAACCTGATGCCAATAAGCACGGCTCTAGGTTGCATCCAGTGTCCCCCGACTCAGACGTTATCGGTATCAACTATGACGGCACAACGGCAGGAAAGAAAAGGCCATCGGTGCGGAATCCGCCCCGGAATTGCCTTGATCGCCCTGTGGACGAGCCTTGTCGTACCGGCCTTTCCCCGGTCTGGGGCAGAGGCTTCGACGACCGAGCGGGTGATCGTGAACCGGTACACCGGCCTGGCCATCGAGGGCTTCGACCCCGTTGCCTATTTCATCGAAGCCCGGCCCCTGATCGGGCTGCCGGAGTTCGAGGCGTCCCAGGCGGGGGCGGTCTGGCGCTTCCGCAACGAGGGCAATCGCGCTTCTTTTGTTTCCTATCCGGATATTTACGGGCCCCGGTTCGGCGGCTACGACCCGGTCGATGTGGCGCGGGGCGTCACCTATGCCGGTAACCCGCGGTTCTGGCTGGTATCGGGAGAACGGCTCTATCTATTTGGCCGCGAGGAAAGCCGGGATGCTTTCGCGGCCGATCCGGAGCGCTTCTTGCGCAGCGCAAATTCGCGCTGGCCGGATCTGGAGAAGGATCTGGCCCGCTAGTCCAGCGGCGAGTCCTTCACGCCGACTGTTCCGCGTCAGGGCGCCGCGAGAGGATCGCCCCAGGCGATGAATTCGGGAACGATAAAACCCTCGCGCCGCTCGCCGAATTTCAAGTCAGCGCCCTTGGAATCCGTGATCTTGCCGCCGGCCGCGGTGACGACCGCGTGGCCCGCCGCGACGTCCCATTCGCTGGTGGGGGCGAGACGGGGATAGATGTCGGCTCCGCCCTCCGCGATGCGGCCGAATTTGACCGCCGAGCCGACCGCCTGCCGGATTGCACCCGGTCTCGCCGCGATGAAGGCTTCGGTCCTTGGATCGCCATGCGAGCGGCTGACGGCGGCGATCCAGGGGGCGCCGCGGCGCGGCAGGGCGCGGGTCTGGATCGGCTCGGCCATCCGCGCGGATCGCTCCCCCGTCGTCAGCCGTTCGGCGCCCCGACCCACCAGCCCCCGCCATATCAATCCGAGCGCCGGGGCGCCGATAATGCCCAGCATGGGCGTGCCGTTGGTCACCAGCGCGAGATTGACCGTGAACTCGCCGCGGCCGGCGACAAATTCCTTGGTGCCGTCAAGCGGGTCGATCAGAAAGAAGCTGCCACGATAAGGCGGCTTCGCCGGATGAACGCGCTCCTCCGATAATGCCGGCACCTCGGGAACCAGCCGCGCAAGACCTTCGCCGATGATCCGGTCGGCGGCCAGATCCGCTTCAGTCACCGGTGATCCGTCCGGTTTGCCGTCGATCTTCATCGCGACACGATTGACGGCAAGAATGGCGGCGCCCGCCCGAATCACCAGATCCGTCAACGGGTCGATCAATTCGGCCGCGCGATCGCAATCGATCGCCGGGCGCGACGAAGGTGCCTTATTCATGGGCTGGCCTCATGGACTGCTCGTCTTTCCCGGTGGCCGCCTTGTGTTGGCAGCATGCGCGTCTGCAGTGTATCAAGCCAGCGAGCATGTGTGATTCGCCGTGTTCGCGCTCTCGCGGATTTCCAGGAACATCATATGTCCGGTACCTCGTCTCCCGTTCCCGCCCCCGATGCGCTCGAGCTTGCGGCGCTGTTATGTTCTCGGGTCTGCCACGACCTCATCAGCCCGGTCGGCGCCATCGTCAATGGGCTTGAGGTCCTCGACGACAATCCCAAGCCGGAAGATCGTGAATTTGCCCTCGATTTGATCCGCAAGAGCGCCAAGACCGCCTCGGCGCGATTGCAATTCTGCCGCCTGGCCTTCGGGGCCGCGGGATCGTCGGGTGCGCAGATCGATCTCGGCGACGCCCAGACCATGGCGCGGGGTCATCTTGAGGACGGCAAGATCACGATTGCATGGAATTTGCCGCGCGTGCTGCTTCCAAAGAACCGGGTCAAGCTGCTGTTGAACATGATGGTGATCGCGCAGCAGACGATCCCGCGCGGCGGCGTGGTCACCGTCGATCCGGTCGGCGAAGGCGAGGCGATCGGCTTTCGCGTCAGTGCCGCCGGGCTGAACGCCCGCATGCCGCAAAATATCGCCGATCTCTTGAGTTCGGAGCAGGCCTCGAGCGTCGATGCGCACGCGGTGCAGCCCTACTACACGCGGCTGCTGGCCCAGTCCTGCGGACTGAAAGTGGTGCTTGCCCCCGAGGGCGAGGCGATGGTCGTGACCGCCTCCTGATCTGTGCGTACGTCGCAGAGGCATGCGCTCGGACTTGATCCGAGCGTCGATACCGCTTTTGCTCCGCAATCGAATCTACGCGGGGATTGCGCAGACTCATCTGCGGTCGAACGTATCGGAAAACGCGCTAAGGCGAAGAATTCAGTTAATCAAAGGTTGATGGCTGGCCGCGGAATCCAATGAGGCCGTCTTATCTCTTTGTTGAACCCGTTCTTTTCCAATTACTAAACCAATATTAAACGGTTTGCATAGAAGCTGGCCAAACTCGGAAAAGGGCGTGTCGAAGTCGCGCGCCGATGCGTTGAAGGCTAGTTTCATGGACGATTTATTGCGGGAATTCCTGACGGAAACCAGCGAGAGCCTGGATACGGTGGATAATCAGCTGGTGCGGTTCGAGCAGGATCCGAACAACGCCAGGATCCTGGATAATATTTTCCGGCTGGTGCACACCATCAAGGGGACTTGCGGCTTTCTGGGACTGCCGCGGCTGGAAGCGCTGGCCCATGCCGGCGAGACCCTGATGGGCAAGTTCCGCGACGGCATGCCGGTGACCGCCGAGGCGGTGTCGCTGATCCTGAGCAGTATCGACCGCATCAAGGAGATCCTGGCCGGCCTCGAGGCCACCGAGGCCGAGCCGGAAGGCTCCGATCAGGACCTGATCGATCCCTTGGTGGAGTTGAGCCTGCAGCCGTTTGAGGCCGCCGCCGAGGTGGCCGCGGCCGCGCCGCCGCCGGCGGCCTCGCCGGTTGTGCAAGGCACCCTGGTGCCGCAGACGCTGGAACGCGAACTGCGTCCCGGCGAAGTGTCGCTGGATGAACTGGAGCGCGCGTTCCAGGAGACCGCGACCGAGCTCGCGCCGCCCGCATCGGCCGAGCCGCAGCCGGACGCCGCAGCCGCGAAAGAGCCCAAACCGGCGGCGAAGAAAGCCAGCGTGGAGCCGGATGCCGCCGAGGGCGACCGCATCGCCAACCAGTCGATCCGCGTCAATGTGGATACGCTGGAACATCTGATGACGATGGTGTCGGAACTGGTCCTGACCCGCAATCAGCTGTTGGAGATTTCCAGGCGCAACGAGGATACCGAGTTCAAGGTGCCGCTGCAGCGGCTGTCCAACGTCACCGCCGAGCTGCAGGAAGGCGTCATGAAGACGCGGATGCAGCCGATCGGCAATGCCTGGCAGAAGCTGCCACGGATCGTGCGCGACCTGTCCGGCGAACTCAATAAGCAGATCGAGCTGGAGATGCACGGCGCCGACACCGAGCTCGACCGCCAGGTGCTCGACCTGATCAAGGATCCCCTGACCCATATGGTGCGCAATTCCGCCGATCATGGGCTGGAGACCCCGGCCGAGCGGCTGGCCTGTGGCAAGCCGGAGCAGGGCACGATCCGGCTGTCGGCCTATCATGAAGGCGGCCACATCATCATCTGCATCGCCGACAACGGCCGCGGCCTCAACACCGAGCGGATCAAGGCCAAGGCGGTCGCCGGCGGTCTGGTCAGCGAGGCCGAGCTGGAGAAGATGACCGAAGCGCAGATCCACAAGTTCATCTTCGCGCCGGGCTTCTCCACCGCCGCCGCCGTCACCAGCGTGTCCGGCCGCGGCGTCGGCATGGACGTGGTGCGCACCAATATCGACCAGATCGGCGGCACCATCGACGTCAAGTCGGTGGCCGGCGAGGGTTCTTCCGTCACCATCAAGATCCCGCTGACGCTCGCGATCGTCTCGGCGCTGATCGTGGAGGCCGCCGGCGACCGCTTCGCGATCCCGCAGCTCGCGGTGGTCGAACTGGTGCGGGCGCGCGCCAATTCCGAGCACCGCATCGAGCGCATCAAGGACACCGCGGTGCTGCGGCTGCGCAACAAGCTGTTGCCGCTGATGCACCTGAAGAAGCTGCTCCGGATCGACGACGGCTCCTCCTCCGATCCGGAGAACGGTTTTATCGTCGTCACCCAGGTCGGCAGCCAGACCTTCGGCATCGTGGTCGACGGCGTGTTCCACACCGAGGAAATCGTGGTCAAGCCGATGTCGACCAAGCTGCGCCACATCGACATGTTCTCCGGCAACACCATCCTGGGCGATGGCGCCGTGATCATGATCAT
>WNFW01003416.1_pt1 | contig 20536 bp, 19 predicted proteins | sample 5400131 | NCBI WGS metagenome assembly WNFW01 (sample SAMN13153362, study PRJNA577476) | soil metagenome | isolation source: 20 cm soil or saprolite under grassland replicate 1 | place: USA:California | collected 2016-06-15 | reverse complement strand
CCTTTTGTATTTCCAACCTTCGGCACTTTCTTCGGAGTAGACTTTGGTTTCTTTGCAGACTTCTTAGACCTCGCCGCTGTTTTCTTTTTGGATTTCATGAGACCGATTCTCCATTACAGGGCAGAAGCACGGTGATCTTTGTGCCCTTGCCGCGTGAGCTTGTGATTTCCAATTCGCCGCCCATTTGTTCGACCCGCTCGCGCATTCCACTAAGACCCACACCATCATGTCGCTCTTTGACTTTGAATCCGTCGCCATCGTCGCGGAGTTCCAAGCGAAGTTCTTTCGCCTTGTAGGTTACTCGCGTTTTGAAGTTGCGAGCGTGAGCGTACTTGAGTGCATTGGTCAAAGCTTCCTGTCCGATATGCAGAAGGTTCTCCTGCCAGGGCTGAGGAAGCTCCGGGAGTTTGCCTTGCGCTTCAAACGTTGTGTGAAGCGCCGTCCCGACGGTGGTGTTCTTAATAGAACCTTTGAGCGCGTCCCAAAAATTATGTTCTTGCAAGGCTTGCGGACGCAACGCGTGCACGGAGCGGCGCGCTTCGCTCAAACTCCGCCGGGCTAATTCGCTGGCGCGGTGCAAATGATCGTCCGCTTCCTTACGATACCCGCAGGAAACCGCATCCTCGGCTGCTTCCAATTGCACAATCACACCAGTGAAACCCTGCGCCAGCGTGTCGTGAATGTCCCGCGCCATTCGGTTGCGCTCTTCGAAGACCGCCGCCCGCTGGCCTTGCTCGGCGAACTCGTTGAGTTGAAGCGCGAGCATGACTTGATGGGCCAGCGCCTGGGTCAATTCGATCTCTTCCGGCCGATAAGACGCACGATCGACGTGGCGAATGCCAACAAAGCCTCTGACGTGTCCACCCACCAGAAGCGGCACTGCGAGAAACCTCTTTGTGCCGTTTCGTTTCAAATGCTCACCCCAATCGCCGGTAACGCGCGGGTCAGTTTCCACGTCGTCGCAAACCACCGGACCTGCCGTGAAAAGCAGTTCCTGAACTACTGCGTTCTCTTTCCAGAACAAGGGGTTCTTAATGAATGGATGCTCCGGATCCGGCGCGACCAATTTTCCGCCATCCGACGTTGAGGAGCGCAAAATCAGTGAGTCGCTCGCGTTGTCGAACAACCACAAGCTCACGCTTTGCGCGCTCAAAAGACGGCCAATCGTACTCAGCATCTGGCCAATAAACCTCTCCGGGTCTGGCGCCGTCGCCAGCACGTCCAAACTCTGCGCCAACGCCTCCACTTGTCCGCGCGCTACTTGCTCGGAAGCGCGCAACGCCTCTTCGGAACGTTTGCTTTCCGTTATATCGATGACGGTGCCTATGAACTCCACAAAATGACCTGCCTCATCGCAAACCGGATGTCCCACCGCGTGAATGTCCTTGACGTCGCCGTTCGGGTGAACAATTCGATAGTCTGTTTCGAAGTCCGCTTTCTCGGCAATCGCTTTTCCGAACAATTCTCTGACTCTGTCCTGGTCCTCAGGGGCAAGACGCCCAAAGAATTTTTCGAACCGAGGTCGACCGGCCTCCGGATCGAAACCGAGCACGCGATAAGTTTCCTCCGACCAGTACCTGATCTCGCCAGTGGCGGGCGCCCAGGCCCAACTCCCCGTGTGGCTGAGCCGCTGCGCTTCTGCCAGATAGGCTTCGCTCTCCCGTCGGGCCGTTTCTGCCAACTTACGTTGAATGGCGATGCCGGCGAGATGAGTAATGTGCTTGATCGTGTCCTGCTCTCGCGCGCTCGGGCTCCGCGGCTCGCGATAGTACATGGCAAACGTCCCGATCACTTTGGCTTCAGCGGAAAAGATCGGCGTGGACCAACACGCGCGGAGTGAGTGCGCCAAAGCCAGGTCGCGGAAGTCAGCCCACAATGGATCAGTTGCGATATCGGAGACAATTATTTGTTCGGCGCGGTAGGCGGCTGTTCCACACGAGCCGACCGAAGGCCCGATGAAAGAGCCGTCGATCGCTTCCGTATAAGCTTTCGGAAGATTCGGCGCTCCGCCGTGCCGCAACTGCTTGCCATTTGCATCCATTAATAAGATGGAGGCCACGACCCCGGTGGATTGCTCTTCTACCATCAGACATAGGTTATCGAGGATGTTGGCAAGCGAATCGCTTTTGGCCAACATCTCGAGAACTCGATTTTCTCCGGCCAAGAGAGCTTCGCGCCGCTTACGCTGGCTAATGTCTCTGATGATCGCCTGGTAATATCGACCGCGCAGCGCCGATAAAGAAACCTCCACTGGAATTACCTCGCCATTTTCGCGCAAGAATTTTCGCTCGAACCGGAACGATCCTTCTGCTTTCAGTTTCTCGAGTCGATCCACCAACAAGTAGCGCTCTTCCGGCAGGTAGGTGTCTGCAATTGAACTCCCGATCAGTTCACGTTCCGGACGTCCCGCCAACTTAACTCCCGCCGGATTTACCAACACACATTTGGCATCGGCATCGATGACGCAGATGACGTCGGGCGAAGCGTTGATAAGGTCGCGATACTTTTCCTCGCTTGTCCGCACCGCCGCCTCGGCGCGATCGCGTTCAATCGCAACTCGCGCCAGGTGGGTCGCCTTCTCCATGACCCCAAGGTCATCCGCGCTCGGACTTCGCGTTTCACGACTGTAAATGCAGAACGTTCCCAACACTTTTCCTTCCGAAGAGAGGATTGGATTCGACCAGGACGCTCGCAGCCCATGACCTAGCGCGGCCGCGCGATGCTCCGGCACTTCCCAAAGCGGATCACTCGCAATGTCAGAGACTATGACGGCCGAGCCGCGAAACGCGGCCGTTCCGCAAGAGCCGGCACACGGTCCGATGGGCAGGCTCTCCATCTCCTGCCTCCATCCTTTCGGAAGACTCGGGCCCGCCACCGAATCCAAATGAATGCCACCGGGTCGAAGTAACAAGACAGAAGCGAGCGTGCCGCTACGGTAATCTTCGATAATCACGCACAGAGAATTCAGGATCTCCTCGAGGGCAACGCCGGTCGCGATCATTTCGAGAAGACGCTTTTCCCCGGCGAACAACGCCTGCCCGCGCTTGCGCTCGGTAATGTCTACCGTAGTACCGGTATAACTTTTGACTTCGCCGGCAGAACCGAGAACGGGCCGGCCCACACCCTGGACATGCTTAATAGATCCATCCGCAAGCGCGATTCGAAATTCCATGTCGAATCCCCTTTTTTCGCGAACTGCTTCATCGAGGCCTCGCTCAATAAACGATCGATCTTCCGGATGAACCGTTTCCAGAAATAATTGGAAAGATGGCTCGATCTTCTCAGGATCGAAGCCAAAGATCCGGAAATGTTCCTCTGACCAGGCGACCTTTCCACTGGCAACATTCCAGCTCCAGCTTCCGGTGTGGCTGATTCTCTGGCCCTCAGTTAGAAAGGCTTCGCTGCGCCGGAGATTCTCTTCTGCGTTTTTGCGTTCAACGATCTCCGTCTGCAATTCCTCATTCGTCCGCGACAGTTTTGCCGTTCGTTCTTCGACTTTAGCTTCGAGCTCTCCGCGCGCTTTTCGCAGCTCGGACTCACTGCGGCGCAATCGATTCTCAGCGCGTTTACGCGCAGTGCTCCACGAGCTAATTATCAGCGCCGAAAAAAGGAAGACGGCGAGATGAACCGCATCGCGAAGAGTGAATGAAAAGGCGAATCTTGGCTCGAGGATGAAGTAATTAATGGACAAGGTTGACAGAAAGACGGCGAGCAGGCCCGGCCCTGTGCCGCCGAACCATGTACTAAGCAGAATGGCGGGCAGGAAAAGTGGCGTACGGAATGAGTAATCTTGCAGGAGAAGGGTCACAATTGTTGAGACAGCGACTAACAAAACAGACAGACCGTACCGCCAAATAGCCGGCACATCTCTTCGCGCTTTAAGATCTGACTTCGACATTCTCTTGACTCCGGTGGGACAGGTCAGGCGATCAAAGCCCTTGCAAGTCTAACGATCCCGCGCTGGACGCGCCACTCTTCTTTCGTCCTTCGAAAGAGGCAGTGCAAAATCCCGCCACCGCTGCGTGGTGAGCGCAGCCACGACCCGATGCTCGTCCTTAACATGTCGATCTCTAATTTCAGCCGACGGCTGGAGCCTCACATTCTCGAAACAGGAATACGCGCGGCCCTGCGTCTAACGAGCCGATGCTAAATAAAGGGAGCAACCCGCGGACGATCGACGCCGCGGCGACCAAACGCGTGCCAAAATTGGACGCGAACCATTTCGTCGCGTCGCTTGGTTTAACGGAAAGCATACGACACCACACTTGAGATGAATGCTGTGTGTTCCACCTTCGCTTCCATCGTTAGGCAACTTCAGGCCGTTACTTTAGTCCGGGGCGAGCGGCGTCCGCGCAATTCCCGCAAAAACTCATCCGGCGGGACAAAGAACGGGTTCTTCTGGACGATGCCGCCAATGAGAATCATCGGGTGAGTTCGCATAACGTCGATGATAAGGTTGCCTCCACACTTCGTCAGATCATAAAGACAGATTACGGCATCCTTATATTGCGGTATGATGTCGTTCAGCCGGCACTCGTATTCGAGGAAATCGTCTACCCCGGGCCAGTCGCCTGAAGCCCATTCGGCGTGACCCATGACCCTGGCGAGGGGGAAGCCGTCGCGCTGGCTCTGCTCCAATACGTCCTGCATGCAGGCAAGCATTCGGTCCCGGTCGAAATGACCGTCGCGCAAATAAACTTCGTGCCAATGGTGCAGCTCGAATTGCCCATTCTTCTGGACCGAAGGGACGTCGACGCCGCCTGAAGAAAGGCGCTGCAAGTGCTCGTCGCGCAGCTTTGGATCGACAATGTGAAACGCCTTCTCGCCACGCGCCAGCCCTTCCTTAACGAACGGAAGTAGCACACGATATTCCTCCTCCGTGTCGTGAAAAAACGCGCAGACATGGCGATGTTGGCCGAGCGTCGCATTGGCAAACCGCATCGGTTGGTTGTCCTCTTCGCGAGACTTAGTGTTGTCCTTGGTCGGATCCATAGAGGTTTTCCTTTCTTCGTTGGAACCGCGTCTGACTTCCTTCAGCGCTGACGCGCCAATTTAACAGCCGTCCGCGCTCTGCGCCACTCTTATGTCGTCCCTCGAAAGAGGCACTCCAAAATCCCGCCACTGCAACGTGGTAACAGGCCGCAGGGCCGTTAGCATTGGAAGTACACGAAATTCCATAATGAAAGCTAAACAACGTGAAAATGATTTCAGGACCAGAGTGCGCGACTTTTTCCGACGACGCACACCCAGGCATGACCCGTTTCTCATCTTTAACATGTCGATCTTCAATTTTACCGACGGTTGGAGCCGCACGTTTTCAAGAAATGAACACGCGCGGTTCCAGGCCTAACGAACTGATGCCGGATAAACGCGCAAGACCGCGCCCGATAGGTGCGGCCGAGGGATCAACCGTGGTTAACGCGCCCGTTTCCGCTGTCTACCAACGCTGGCTAGCGTTTGAGGATTATCCAAAATTTATCACCGTGATCAAACGCGTTCGAAAGTTGGACGCGAACCATTTTGTCGCATCGCTCCGTTTCCACGGAAAACAATATGAGACGACCCTCGAGATGATGCTGCGTGTTCAAGATCGAAGACTGGCCTGGCGAACTTTTTCCAATGGTCAAACACCCGTCCACCTCGCCACCGGAGTCGTTTCGTTTGTTTCACGTCCTGACCGGACAACACGCGTCATTTTCAAACTCAGCTCAAGCTTCGGCGGCGCTGTCGCGCGGCGTGTCGACAAATATCTGCACAATTTCAAACGGTTAATTGAAAAGCAAATCCGCGAATCCAAGGACCCTTGATCAAATCTTCGAGGGCACGTAAGAGCGCCTGCCAAGACAATGAAACTTTCTCTTTTAGGGCAGGGAGTGGAGCTGCCGTTAAAGTTGTAACCAGAACGCGTCCAGATCGGTCTTAGCTACCAGGGTGGATGCGATTTCGACGACCCCATGGATGCTCTTGACACGGGTGCGATGGTTCCGGGCGCGCTGCACCACGACGATTCGTCGGCTCGCACTTGAGGATGAAGTCTACCTCGAAAGAGGGATTGCGGAGGATCCCCGGAGTAGGAATCAAAAATCCTGCACACGCGCAATAGCTGCAACGCACCTGCCAACGATAGCTTGGGGTGTGAGATCGAATTGCTTTCGGACTTGAACCTTCACAGAGAAAATTGCCATGCTTAACGAGATTCATTCCTATTCCGAAATTCAGCGGCAAATTCACGAAGACTTACGCGTTCAACATCCGGAATGGGTTAAGCCCAACGGTGAGTGCCCGACCTGCGACTCCTACGAGTCGCGCCTGGTTGAGCTACTCGGCCTTACCCAGCGCTCGAATCAGGATGCAACCGTTACCTTTTCTCGGCCACGCAGACGACTACTGAAAAAATGCCATGAGTATGAAACCGACGATTGAGATTAATGAGTCGAACTTCGAGAACGAAGTTCTGAAATCCAGTCAACCCGTGCTGGTCCAGTTTGCCACCGGATGGAGCCTTCCTTCCATGATGATTGACGGCGCTCTGGAGGAAATTGCCGATGAGTTTGTCGATCTTTTGAAAGTCGCCCGCGTCCAGCTCGATCGCAGTCCTAATCTCGGCCTATGGTACGGGATTCGATGTCTTCCGACGATTTTGTATTTCAGCGACGGCGAAGTTCGTATCGGAATTTTCGGAGCGACGAATAAGGACAGAATTCTTTCTCAACTGAAGCCGATAATGAGCTCGCCGAACGGGCCGGATCTCGACCCGCCTGGAAAGGAGTGACGCCCTATGTGGATCAAAACCTGTCTTTGCGTCGCAGGAGGATTAATTTTTATGACTGGAGCCCAAGCACAAATCGTCTCGGCGGAGAAAGAGGACGCCGCGAGCGAATACGTAGCGCCCCCGGATGCCGGTCCGAAAGGCAAGGCTCCCAGGATGAAGGTTCAATTGCTGAACGAAGGAGCACCGACGAAACAATATGCGGTCATCTTTTACCAGGGAGACGAGGCATTTTCCGGACTGCTGAGGTTTGCGGAGAACTATCACATCACCAGTGCGCATTTCACCGCTATCGGAGCGCTGAATGGCGCTACGCTGGGATGGTTCGATCCTCAGCGCAAAATGTACAAGAAGATTCCGATCAACGGTCAGCACGAAGTGATTGGAATGAGCGGCGACATCGCGCTCTATCAAGGAAAGCCTGTCGTGCATACCCACATGCTGGTGGGGGCTTCAGACGGAACAATACGCGGAGGTCACGTTCTCGCTGCGTATGTTTCCCCAACTCTGGAAGTAATGGTCACGGTCGATCCGGTAACGATGCAAAAGCGTTTTGATCCGGACACCGACTTAACGCTGATTGATCCAAGCCCGGCGAATAACGAAATGAACTAAGATGTATTTTACACTGACTACGCGACTCGACATGACACCACTAGTTTTCCTCCTATGAACACTATTTTAAGTCCTACAGCTGATCCCAAGAAATCGTTGCGGGACAATGCGTTCGACTTGCCAGGGCGATTTTCGACCGCTCGGTGGGCTCCTATTCCATTGCGCCTGATTGTTGGCCTCGGTTTCATGGAGCATGGTTTTGCCAAGCTGTCCAAGGGCCCCGACGCATTCGCCGGTATCTTGCATGCGTTAGCTGTGCCCGCGCCACATTTCATGGCGTGGGCCTCCATACTGACCGAGCTGCTCGGCGGCTTAGCGATACTTCTGGGCGCCTTTGTGTCTCTGGTCAGCTTGCCGATGGCCGCGCTTTTGTTGGTGGCTATTTTTACCGTGCATCTGTCTTACGGGTTCAGTTCGATCAAGCTCATGGCCGTGACTGCTGCCGGCGCGCAGTTTGGACCGCCGGGCTATGAATGTGACCTTGCTGTACCTCGCCTGTCTCGTGGCGCTGGTCTTGGGCGGTTCTGGACCGCTGGCCATAGAGGGCGTTCTCAAAAAGTGGAGGAACACCGGGCATTCTTAGATCAATCTCGCAATGCGTTGGCAAAGTCCTACGGGGGCACCTAGCACAAGTCATCTGCAATCTTCGAGGCATTCACATATGATAAAGACAATCTCTTATCTCGGTCTCGGGACCATGGGCAGCGGCATGGCGTTCAACCTTCTCAAGGCCGGCTACGAACTCACTGTTTGGAATCGAAGTGCTGAGAAATGCAAACCGTTCGCGCGGAAAGGTGCGCGCGTTGCCGATACTCCGGCCGATGCCGCGCGCGATGTCGATCTTGTCATCTATATGTTGAGCAACGACCAGGCCGTTGAGGAAGTTGTCTTCGGCGCGAAAGGAATTCTAAGTGGAATCAAAGAAGGCCAGGTCGCGATGGACATGAGCACGGTCCTTCCCGCGATGAGTTTGCGAGAACAGGAAGCTTACGCAAAGCGCGGCGTCGATTTTCTCGATGCACCTGTCTTTGGCAGCAAACAAGAAGCCGCCGAGGCCAAGCTTTGGATTATGGCCGCGGGCAACAAGGCCATCTTTGAAAAAGTGAAACCAGTCTTAGCGAAGTTGGGGCAAACCGTTCATTACTTTGGCAAAAACGGAAACGCCGCGGCTATGAAACTGGTGGGCAACCTGATGGTGGCCTTGGAATTGGAGGCGCTCGCGGAAGGCCTGGTCCTCGCGCAAAAGGCAGGCCTTGATCTGAATACCGTGATGGAAGTTGTGAAGGTCGCCGATTTCCGCTCACCTCTTCTCGTGAGCAACGGTCAAAACATTGTGAAACGCGATTTTTCGACCAGCTTCGCACTCAAGCTCATGCTCAAGGACGCGGGCCTGATTGAAAAATTTGGTGAAAGTCTAGAGTCGCCGATTCCAGCGTTGCGCGTTGTGGAAAAAAATCTCGCATCGGCCGTTGACCTTGGCTTCGGAACAGAAAACGCCTCTGCCCTGATCAAGGCGCTTGAAAAACAGGCGGGCGTCGAAGTGAACGCGCGGCGTTAACGAATAATTGGCTCACCTGGTCGCTGCTCTCCGCACTTTTCGCCGGCGCCACCGCAGTTCTGGCAAAGATCGGTGTGACCGCAATCGATTCGAATTTTGCCACGGCAACTCGCACGATCGTGATTCTCCTTTTCACCTGGCTGATCGCTTCCTTTACCCGATCACACTGGTCTTTCGGAACCATCTCATTCCGGACATGGCTCTTTCTGGGATTGTCCGGCGTGGCGAAAGGCCTCTCCTAGCTTTGCTATTTTCGGGCGTTGCAACTCGGGGAAGCATCACGCGTTGCGCCGATGGACAAACTCAGTGTACTTTTTGCAATTCTCTTTGCGGCAATTGTTCTTCGCGAAACGCTAACGTGGCACCAGTGGCTTGGCGGCGGACTCGTGCTGACGGGCGCCGTTATCCTCGCCTTCAAATAACGGCGTCAGCCGTCTCCCCCAAATGAGGGAGTACCAACGACCTCGCTAGCGACAGGAAAAAATCCCACCCATGCGCCATAGCGGTTCGTTGCTCGCGCAGCGAAATTCGGTGAATGAAAGCAAATAGCTCTAGCCGTAGCCAGATAGGAGGGACGTTATGTGGATCATACGTCTAGCTCTCAATCGGCCATACACATTTGTGGTGGCAGCATTGCTCCTACTTTTGGTCACGCCCTTTGTCCTGATCAAGACCCCCACTGACATCTTTCCGTCCATTAACATTCCGGTTGTCAGCATTATTTGGAACTACACCGGTCTAAGCGCGCGCGAGATCGAGCAGCGCATCATTTACACGCAGGAACGCGCGCTCACCACCACCGTCAACAATATCGAGCACATCGAGTCGACTTCGTACGACAGCATCGGGATCATCAAACTGTACTTCCAGCCGGGCGTAACGATTTCAACGGCCGTCGCCCAAGTCACCGCCGTCTCGCAAACGATTCTGAAACAGCTCCCACCCGGCGCGACGCCGCCGCTCATTATTCAGTACGACGCCGCCACCGTTCCTGTTCTGCAATACGGCATCGGCAGCAACACACTTTCCGAACAACAGACTTTCGACATCACGCTCAATCAGATTCGCGTCGGTCTGGTCAGTGTTCCTGGCATCGCGATCCCGTATCCGTTCGGGGGCAAGCCGCGACTCGTCTCGGTGGATCTCGATCCGCGAAAGCTTCAGGAAAAAAATCTGACCCAGAGCGATGTCACGACCGCGATCAACAATCAGGCGCTCGTCTTCCCCAGCGGCACGACCAAGTTTGGCGCGCTCCAATACCCGATCGATATCAACACTTTTCCCACGCGTATAGACAACCTGAATGAGCTGCCGATTAAGGTCGTCGATGGCACGCAAATTACAGTCGGCGACGTCGCCCAGGTGCGTGACGGTTACGACCCGCAACAAAATATTGTTCGGCAGGATGGGGTTCGCAGCACGTTGATGAGTGTTTTCAAAAGCGGCACTGCTTCCACTCTCAGCGTCGTCTCGGGTGCGAAACAGGCGATGGCGAATGTTTTGAAAACAGTTACGACGGCGGTGAACATAAAAGAGTTCGCCGATCAATCACTCTTTGTCCGCGCTGCGGTTAGCGGGGTTGTGCGAGAAGGCGTCATCGCCGCAGCGTTGACCGCGCTGATGATCCTCTTGTTTCTCGGTTCCTGGCGCAGCACCATCATCATTGCCGTGTCAATCCCGCTCGCGGTGTTGTCATCGATCGCGGTTCTTAGCCTGATCGGCGAAACGATTAATCTGATGACACTCGGCGGCCTTGCGCTGGCTGTCGGCATCCTGGTCGATGACGCAACCGTGACCATTGAGAACGTCGAGCGTCACATGAGTCTCAGAGAGAAATTGGACGACACTATTCTCAAGGGAGCCGGCGAAATCGCGCTGCCCGCGTTCGTGTCGACGCTTCCTTCTTTCGGGAGTGGCTCGTTATCTATTCGTCCCATTGGCTGAAGCGGTCATGTTCGCAGTCGCTGCGTCTTATATTCTATCGCGCACGCTCGTGCCGACGCTGATCATGTGGTTCGAGCGCAACCATCATCGAGAGGACGAATCGAATCCGCCCGATAAAAGCGGCCAACATCGACATATTGCACTCTGGATGCGCCCGTTCGTTGCAATCCGGCAGCTCTTTGAACGCGGGTTCGAGCGCTTGCGCACCGGTTATCATAACTTGTTAGGCAAGATCCTGACGCGCCGTGTCGCTTTTGCGGTTGTCTTTCTCACGCTCTGCGCGGGTTCATGGGTCCTCGTGCCATTTCTCGGCCAGGATTTCTTTCCGGCGGTGGATGCGGGGTCATTTGAATTGCACGTGCGCGCGCTGGCCGGAACACGCGTCGAGGAAACAGCCAAACTGGTCGATCAAGTAGAAGCCGTCATCAGACAGCGGGTCCCGGCGCAGGAACTCCAAGGCATCATCGACAATATCGGCATTCCTAACTCCGGAATTAATTTGAGTTACAACAATACCGGCACAGCTGGTCCGGCCGATGCCGACATTCTTGTCGCGCTGCAACAGAATCATAAGCCGACCGCCAATTACGTCCGGCAGCTGCGGCTCGATCTGCACCCGAAATTTCCGGGCACTGAGTTTTATTTTCTGCCGGCGGACATCGTAACACAGACGATTAACTTCGGATTACCGGCGCCGTTCGATATTCAAATTCTGGGCCGCGACCTGGCGACCGATCACAAGATTGCCGCTGCGCTGGCGCAGAAGCTTCGTAGTGTTACTGGCGCGGTGGACATTCGTGTCCAGCAACCTGCTCACTTACAACGACTCCAGTTTACAGTCGATCGAACGAAAGCGGCGGGCATCGGACTTACGGAACGGGACGTCGCGAGTTCGCTGCTGTTGAGTTTGAGCGGCAGCGGTCAAACAGCCCCGAGCTACTGGGTCGATCCAACTACCGGCGTTCAATATCTCGTTAGTGTGCGCGCTCCGGAGTACCGCGTGGCATCACTCGACGCGCTCCAATCGATGCCGGTGAGCGCGGGCCAACCCGGTGCCGCCAACGGACAGCTCTTAACAAACCTGGCCTCATTTACTCGCACCAACAGCCAGCCGATTTACTCGCATTACAACATCCTGCCGGTGGTTGATATCTTCGGCGGGGTTTCCAACCGCGATCTCGGCGGCGTGATTAGCGACATCAAACCGATCGTGGCCGAGATGCAAAAGAACTTGCCGCGCGGCACTTCGATCATGCTGCGCGGTCAGGCGTTGACCATGAACTCTAGTTTTATCGGACTGGGCATTGGTTTGATCGCAGCGGTCGCGCTTATCTATCTGTTGCTCGTCGTTAACTTCCAGAGCTGGCTCGATCCTTTCATTATTTTGACTGCGTTGACCGGCGCTCTTGCCGGCGTGATCTGGGGACTCTTCGTCACCGGAACAACCATGAGCGTGCCGGCGATGATGGGCGCGATCATGTGCATGGGTGTCGCGACCGCTAACTCCGTGTTGGTTGTTACCTTCGCGCGTCAACGGCTCGACGACGGATTGGATCCGTTGCACGCGGCGTGGGAAGCGGGCACGACTCGCCTGCGTCCGGTCTTGATGACCGCGTTGGCCATGATCATCGGCATGTTGCCGATGGCACTTGGACTTGGTGAAGGCGGCGAACAAAATGCCCCACTCGGCCGCGGCGTCATCGGCGGCCTAATGATCGCGACGGTGGCGACTCTGTTATTCGTCCCAGTCGTTTTCAGTCTTTTGCACGGGCGCAATTCCAAAACCGAAGAAACAAACCCATCGCAGGGACCGACTGCGCCGATTCCCGCAACTTAATAAGGAAAATATCTTATGAACATAACCGCACTTAGCAGCAATTGGTTAATCGGACACAAGGAACCGTCCACTGGAAAGCCTCCGTTTTTGGGAACACGCGGAGCACGCCGCCTAATTATTGTTGGCGTGGTCTTGTTGTCCCTGGCAGTGCTAGCCGGTGTATTGCCACGATTGTCACAGCGCCGGCAAGCAACAGCGGATACTAAACAACTCGCTGTCCCGAACGTCTCGGTTGTGTCGCCAAGTATCGGTGCGCCTACCGACGGACTGATGTTGCCGGCTGAGGTCAAACCGTGGCAGGAAGCGAGTATCTTTTCGCGAGTCAACGGATACCTCAAAAGCTGGGCCGTAGATATCGGCGCCCATGTCGAGCCCGATCAATTGTTGGCCGAGATCGACACACCTGATCTCGATCACCAACTCGAGCAGGCCCGCTCCCAGGCGACGCTCGCGCAAGGAAGCGCCGAACTGGCCAAAGTGACGAACGACAAATGGCAGAAGCTGTGGCACGAAGGCGTCGTCGCCGAACTCGACGCCCAGAACACCGCCACCAATCAGGAGACGACCAAGGCCAATGCCGAGGCGTTTGCCGCCAACCTTCGCGTTCTCGAACAGCAGGTCGCATTCAGACGCGTGACCGCGCCGTTCGCCGGCACGATCACGGTGCGCAACGTCAACGTTGGCGATTTGATCACCGCCAACAACACCAGCTTCGAAATGTTCCATATTCAGCAAACGAATCCGTTGCGCATCTATTTCCGCGTCCCGCAGGCCAACGCCCCCAATATTCATATCGATCAAACAATCGACGTGGTCTTTCCCGACCTGGGAGGCAAAACGATTCCGGCCAAAGTTGCGACCACGTCGGAATCGATCGCGCTAACAACGACATTCAACCGGGCAGCTACGCACAGGCGCGCCTGACTTCGGGTTCGTTAGGCCAAATTGTTACCTTGCCGAACAATACTCTCTTGTTTCGCGCTCAAGGATTGCAAGTTGGAGTCGTCAAACCGGATGGCACGGTCGAGCTTCGCGACATCAAAGTGGGACGCGACTTCGGAACCACGATCGAAATTGTCGATGGCGTTACACCTTCGGACAAAGTGATCCTCAATCCCGCTGACTCACTTGTGACCGGCGATGTTGTTCGTATCGCGGCGGCGTCGATCCCGGCGCCTTCACCAGGTCCCGAGGTGGCGAAGAAATAATATTCCCATCCTTGACTCATCCCGGTAGGAAAATGCCGTGGCTAAAAATTTCAGGGACCTTTCGGAACAGGAAATCCTCGCGCTCGCGATTTCGTCCGAGGAAACCGATGCGCGCATTTACGCCGACTTCGCCGCCGGATTGAAAACCGATTACCCCGCGACCGCCCAGATCTTTAAGGAAATGGAGGCGGAAGAGGATGAGCATCGCCGCAAACTGATTGAGGATTACCGTCGCCGCTTTGGAGAACACATCCCGCTAATCCGTCGCGAAGACGTGAAGGGGTTCGTGCACCGTAAACCGGTGTGGATGATCAGGCCGCTCGGAATCCAAACCGTTCGGAATCAGGCGGAGGTGATGGAGACAGAGACCCGACGCTTTTACGAGTGTGCTGCTAGTAAAGTCAGCGACGCGTCCACGCGAAAGCTACTCGGAGATTTGGCCGAGGCAGAGCGCAAGCATGTGACCCTGGCCGACAATCTCCAAAAGGAATACCTGACTCCCGAAGTTAAGGCTCAAGAAGAGAAGGCCCATCGCCGGTTGTTCGTTCTGCAAATCGTGCAGCCGGGACTGGCGGGACTCATGGATGGTTCGGTCTCAACCCTTGCACCCGTTTTTGCGGCAGCCTTCGCGACCCACAGCAGCCACGCCGCATTCCTGGTCGGCCTCGCCGCCAGCGTCGGAGCTGGAATTTCAATGGGTTTCGCTGAGGCAGCTTCTGATGACGGCAGCCTGACCGGCCGCGGCAAACCTCTGCTGCGTGGCTTTGTCTGCGGATTAATGACCACGGCCGGAGGAATCGGCCATACGTTGCCCTATTTGATTCCAAACTTCCGAACCGCTACGGCCATCGCCGTTGTGATCGTGGCAATTGAACTTCTGGCCATCAGCTGGATTCGGAACCGTTATATGGACACACCGTTTCTCCGCGCCGCGTTTCAAGTAATTGTCGGAGGGGTATTGGTGTTTCTCGTCGGGATTTGGATCGGAAGCTCTTAATCGCTTCGCGCTCAAAACTGCAACGAGATTCCAGCCCGCAGACGGTAATCGGGAACAACTTGAAGCGCGGTGTTGTCAATCAACACCGGAAGATCGACACCTAGCTCTGCGCTCCATCTTCGCCACGAGGCGACCGCTCGCGGGCCGACAAAGACCGAAGTGATGCCAGTGTCCTCGGCCGGTTTGCCGCGAAAGCGATCGACATCCTTGTGTTCGCCAGAAATAACAAACTGGAGCCCGGCAATTGTCTGAGGGTTGCGGATGAAGTAGTAGCCCGGGCCACCATCCCAAGACAGATCGTTGGCAAAATGATATTGGTGCAACCCGTCGCCGCGCAATGTGAATTGAATCGTCTCGTCGACGAAGAAATTTCTGTAACGCAGAGATATTTGTTGTCCAAAAATACCATCGTACGAGCCAGTGCCGAGAGTCAGATCGTGCCCGTGAATGCCGCTTTCGGGTGCACCAGGCACATTGACCTCGTGAAATTCTTCTTTGATCCGGCTGCTATCGCCGGTGGGGAATTTTAACCCAGTGAGCAATACCAGCGACGCGGTAAAATCGGGCTCCTGATCAACCGCAACTGGATTTTTACCGTCTCGAAACTCAAATGTCCTGCGCCCGGGAGACGCATAACGAAACGCAACTGCTTTTAGTAAGATCGACATATCGCCAAGCCCTCCCACGGTGCCGCGATCAATGGCGAAACCTTCCGGCCGTTTGAACTCGCGATAGATCAGCGGCGCGTTGAGCTGGAGCGCGAAACGATCATTAATGGTGTAGCCGGCGACCAACTGGATGATGGAGCTGTTCTCGTATTGGCCGGTCGGATTCGGAACTTCGTGCCCATCCACCAACACGGTTCCAAAGTGAGTGAACTGCTCCGCGACCGCGCCATAAAATCCGTTCCACCATTGCCGCGACGTACTCGGCTCCATCCCCGGCATTGCTTCGAGTTGCGGCGTGTAACACCCGCAAAGGTCGCAAGCGTGGCCGATTGTTCCGGCCAACAGACTTAAAGATAAAACTGCACTTAAAGTTTTGATTTTGATCTCCGCACCGCAACGACAGCAGGATTTCCCGCCAGCCGCTTTCTAGTTGGTAATGGCGCGATCTGCGATCGTGCAAAAGCACGACGCACTGGTTTGCGCGTGAACTAACTCAGGCGGGCACGCGGTGGCGGAACGGGCGGAGAACGCCCGAATTCATCGGGGGAACAATTACTCTCGAGATAGTCGAATGGTATCCATTTCGGCAAAATCTGAAATGTTCGAGCGACGCACACGATGTCGATCTTCGAAAGAGGTAATTGCGCGGCCGACTTCTTTTCCGAAGCCGTGCCTTTGTTCACGACGTGACAAAGTGAACACGGATGCGCTCCATCCAAGGTCTGCTCGATCGCTTGGCCAAGCCGCGCGCATTTCGAGTATTGGATCACCATGGCGGTCCACGCCAGAGATTGAAGCGCGATCCAGTGCAGCCCAATTGCGCAGCAGAGGGCGAAAATCGTGATGGCGCGACTGATGCAGTGAAGCACGTCGCCGATGCTATTCGTCCGTTGCTCGTACGTCAAACCACCGAGATCAGACGAGCCGATCTCGGTGGTGAGAAATCTAGTTTCGCTTAACGACTAGAATTTGTAATTCAAGCCGGCGCGGACAATGTTCCCTTCCGTTCCAATTCCGGTGAAGCGGAAGTTGCCTCCAAAGTTCACACCGGTGCCGCTGAAGTGCTGATCGTCCAGTTGGTAGCGCAGATACTCGGCCTTCGCCGTCCAATGGCAGCCGAACATATATTCGACGCCACCACCACCAGTCCAACCCCAATTAAATTCCGTCTTGCCAGCATTGATCAACTCATCTCCACACGGAGCAACGTCGCAATTGTCGATCACTCGGGTCTCGTAATTCACACCGATGCCGCCGCCAGTTGCGTAAAACAGCCAGTGCCCGAAGGCGAAGCCAAGGCGGCCGCGGATGGTCGTATAAAAGTCACTATCCGTTTCGCCATGGGTATCTGAGGCAAAGAGGTTACGGTCGATTCGCGGAGTACCGCGCCCATCCAGGTTCATGTAGCCGCCGTCGGCCTCCACGCCGAGGACGAGCCAGTTCCATTGAAAGTTGTAACCGACCTGGCCGCCGCCAACTACTCCGGATTCGTCATATCCCCATAATACGTTGTCAACTCCGGCGAAATAACCGTCGATGCTCCTGTCCTCACTATGGCCCCACTGCCCACCGACATTCAGACCGATGTAAAAACCAGTCCAGTTGCACTCTGGAGGAGGCGCCGGCGCAACTTGCTTCATTTCTTTTCCGCTCGAGAGCGGCTCGGGGCCGGCCACAACGGTTAACGCCAAAGCGGCGCAGGTACAAAAGAGTATAGTTAGGCGAATTAGCTGTTTCATGGCCTCTGTTTTCGTCAAGGAAGTTAGGCTGGTCAAGCGTTTTTCTTCCTTGACTGCGGCAGCGGAATTGGGCCTCGCCCGGCAGCAAATCACCGAGGCCAGGAACTCAGCCCGGCCTCGGTGAAAACTGCGTCGTTTCTTTTAGACTTACGACTAGAATTTGTAATTCAAACCTGCGCGGATGATATTGCCTTCGGTTTCGGCGTTAAATCCAAACCGTGTGCCACCGAAAACGCCACTAAAGTGCTGGTCGTCCAGTTTGTAATAAAGGTATTCGGCTTTGATTGACCAATGCCGGTTAATCATTCGTTCGACGCCACCGCCGACCGTCCAGCCCCAATCGAAATCGCTGGTCCGAGCATCGAGCACGTTGCCATTGTCAGCACCGGTGTCGTGAAACCGTGTGGTGTAATTCACACCAATTCCGCCGCCGGTCGCATAAAACAACCAGCAATCGAGTGCGACACCGACACGTCCCCGCAGTGTCGTGTAGAAATCGCTGTCGGTTTCACCAAAGGAATCCGTCGTTCCAACTTCACGGCCGTGGCCGTGCAAATTCATGTAGCCAACGTCGAACTCGGGTCCGGTTACGAGCCAGTGCCACTGAAAATTGTAACCGAACTGCCCTCCACCGTTGAACCCCGATTCGCTGTAGCCCCATTCTTTATCCGGGAAATTCCAATCATCGAGATCGGTTGTCTCGCTATGACCGAATTGGCCTCCCGCGTGTAGACCAATATAGAATCCGGTCCAATCGCAAAGCGTTGGAGCAGGTCCTGGTGCAACAACTTTACTTTCTTTTCCACTGTACATCTCCGTTCCGGCAAACGCTGCTGTTAACGCGCTGCCAACAAAGAGCACACCCATTAAACGAATTAGCTGTTTCATGCCGGTTACGTTTAGCAGGATTAAAGCCAGGTCAACCGTTTTTCAAATACTGGCTCTAGGGTTTTGACCTACGCCACTATACTGCGGCTAGCGTATGAGGCCGCCATTGCCCTCGTCGAAATAAACTGTCGACCCGACGTACGAAATAGTCAGGGTCTGTTGCCATGTCCCGCCGGGAAATTTCCGCTTCGCTTCGAGCGTTTCGGTTTTCGATCTCAAAGGCTCGGCGCTGGCCATTGCCTCCGCCAAGAACCGGCCATCCATCGCCGCCGGCGATTTGATTCCAAGAACCGCGAGAATCGTCGGCGCAAGATCGACATTGCCGCTTGGCAACTCATCCGCCTCGTCTTGATGAAAGTCCGGTCCGGCCGCGATCAGCGTATTATGCATATCGAATTTGCTAAGGGTCGCGTGCGTTCCCTTCCCCGCCGCGCGTTGCCAATCGGCATCTATCATTCCGGCGAACCCGAATTGGTTTTTATTTTCGTTCCACCGAAACGCCATCTCCACATCGGGCGCATGCTCGTTATCGATCCTGACTTTATCGAGCGTGAACGTTCCATCCATCGGTTCGCGCGTGAAGATGACTCCCGCAAAGTCCGTTTGCTGCAAAAATTCCACGAGTCGGCGCGTGACCGCCGCGTCATGACCAATCACGTAAAACAAAACTGCGCCGCCGTTGCCAACGATCATAAGTTGACCCGGCTTCGGTTCGCTCGTGAACTCCGTCACCGCATCGAAACCGGCATCGCGCAAAATCTTCGGAATATCAATCGAGCGCGCGATGGTGGAAAAGCCATGATCGGAGACGACAAAGATGTCGGTTGTCGACCCTGCCTGATGTTGGTCCAGTGCCGCAAGCACCCGTGCGAGATTGTGGTCAGCGGATTTTATCGCGGCCATCGCCGCGGGCGCGCCAGGCGCGGTTTTGTGCTCGGTGTCATCGGGTTCGCTCAGCCAGAGCAACGAAAATTGTGGAATCCCCTTCTCCCAAAGAAAATCAGTCAGCGCTTTCGTCGTCCACGCATCCCGATCGGCTGGTTGCGTCGCGGGCGGAAATGCTCCGAGCCTTTTTACAATCTCGGTGATGGCTTCGGGGGACGCTGAGTCACCGGCGAAAATATTCTGTCCGCTCCGAGGATCTGCATGTCGATCGAACAAGAGCCCGATTGTCTTAGCGGTAGCGATCGCCGTTTTTCCGCCGCCGTTGCGAATTAATTCGGTAATCGTCGGAAGGGCGATGTACTTTCCGCCGCTCAGCTCGTCACCTTTACGAACGACCCGCGCATTTTCTACATCGATGGACCTGTTTGCGTCAATCTCCGGCCGGTAATCGTGATTAGCCAGGACGCCGCTGCGATTTGCATAAACGCCGGTGTTGATTGCGGTGCCATTAACAATTGTGGCGCTTGGAAAGACCGAATGATGATTTCGAAAAGTGACACCGCTGTGCGCCAGTTTCCAGAGCGCGGGCGTGCTTTGTTCGCTGACGAAATCCGGCCGCATTCCATCCCAGACCACGACCACCACATGTTCCCCCCGGCGAATCTGTCCCTTTGCAGATCGATCTTGCATCGACGAAGCAGCGCCGCCGATTGATCCCAAGCCTAACAAAGCCGCGAGAACCGCTGGAAAGACAAAGCGCGCGCCAAAGATTCGCATTCGCCATCATAATTGAATTCAGTGATGGCGCGATTGAACTTTCGTCTCGCGCTTGTGTCTCACCGGAGATGAAAGTGGCCGTTTTCGCTCTTGGACTACTGCCGCTCGTCTGCGGCGCGGCTGAGCCACTGCTTTTTCCGAGCGCTGAGGGGACTACCTGGAACTACGACCTGGTGCAGGAAAAACCGATCGAAAGTTTCGACTTAACCGAGCCGAAGGAAGAAGAGCATCTTGCGGTCACCTATCGTCTCGGCGGCATCGAGAAGATCGACAATAAAGATTTGCGACGCCTTGAAATCTATCGCGACCACACTCTCGAAAGCGTCGATCTCGTCGCAGTCGAAGAACGCGGGATCATTTGTCCGGCACGGGTAGACTCTCAAGGCACGATCACAAGATTAATTCCCCCGCAACTCATGTTGTCCACACCATTGAAAACAGGAGCCGGCTGGAACTTCGATGGGACGATCGCCAATACAAAAGTAAAACAACGCTACGAAATTACCGGCGAAGAAGAAGTCGACGTGCCGGCCGGGAAATTTCACGCCTGGCGCATTCATTGCGAGCAAACTTCGCCCGCACCGGCGACGATCGATCGCTGGTTTGTTCCCGGAAACGGTTTCGTGAAAGTCGAGACGGTGGTGAAAGCGC
>WNFW01001510.1_pt1 | contig 20544 bp, 20 predicted proteins | sample 5400131 | NCBI WGS metagenome assembly WNFW01 (sample SAMN13153362, study PRJNA577476) | soil metagenome | isolation source: 20 cm soil or saprolite under grassland replicate 1 | place: USA:California | collected 2016-06-15 | reverse complement strand
AAGCCCGTCACCCTGAAGCGGGTGGGCCCGCCGACGCCGCGCCCCGACTCGCTCGTCGTCCCCAAAGCCCCGCCCGCCAGCGAGCGGGCCTGGGAGTGAGCCGCTAGGGCACCTCTCGCATATCGGCGATGCGCCAGCCGCTCGCCGTTTTGGTGAAGCGCGTCGCCAATTTCGGCCGCAGCTCCCGCTGGGCGCCCCCTTCCGCCGGCACGAACTGGTACAGGGCCTGTACCGTTGCCGAGGCCGTGCCGCCGTGCACGGTGATCCGGTCTGCCGTGAACCGCGCGGTGAGCTGCTGGGCGGTGCGGAACAGGGCCTGCCAGCCCCGCGCATCTTTGTCGGTGAGCGGCCCCGCGAACAGCGCGCGGAGGTTCGTGAGGCGCTCGGTCTCCACGGCGCGCCCGAGATCCTCGAGCAGCGTCGCCACGGCGGCCAGCGGGTCGGCCGGCTGAAGGCTCGGCGGCGCGAGGCCGGCTGCCACGACGATGTTCTCCGCCTCCTGGGCGGCGAGGCGCGCGAGCGTGTAATCCATGCCTTGCATCAGCGAGTCGGCGCGCGTCAGCGCCGCCGTGGCGCGCGTGCGCTCGGGGCCGGTGGGGAGCGCGACGACCACGGCTTTGGCGCGGTCATACAGGTGGGTCGCGCCGGCGCGCAGTGAATCGACTTCGCGCCGCGACCGACGGTACTGGTCCAAGGCGACGGCATAGGCCGAGGTCGCCCGCGAGAGCGAGCCACTGCTCACCGCCTGCTCCGCCCCCTGCAGCATCGTTTCCGCCATCAGCCACGACCCCACGTTGTTCTTCATCGCGCCCGCGGCTTCGGCGCGCGTGCGAGCGGCGAACACCGAGTCTCGCATCGATGACAGCGCGGGGTTCAGGATCACCGGCCCGGGCGCGCCGACCGTGAGAGGCGCCGATGGCTCCTCGGCGCCCGTGCCGGGGTTGGAGGAGAGGGAGAAGTACGCCAGGACGCTCACCACGGCGGCGAGCGCGCCGAGGGTCAGCAGCCGCGCGCGCAGCGACGTGGGCCGGGCGAGCCGCAGGATCGCCGCGGGCAGCGGCGTCCAGCGGCCCACGAGGCGCTGGGTGGTCGTCTCGCCCGCGCCCGAGAGCGCCGCCCGGATGGCGACCAACGTGGTGCGCATCTCGCGAGAGCTGGCGTAGCGGTCCTCGGGCGCCTTGGCCATGGCCTTGAACACGACCCGCTCGAGCGAAGCTGGAATCGAGGGGGCGACGGTGCGCAGCGGCTTGGGATCGGTGGTGAGGACCTGATAGAGGACCCCATGGATGGACTCGCCCTCGAACGGCTTCTGGTACGCGAGCAGCTCGTAGAGCATGCACCCGACGGCGAACACGTCGGTGACGGCGGAGATCGGACCGTTGGTGATTTGCTCCGGGGCCATGTACGTCGGTGTGCCGACGATCGCGCCCGAGCCGGTGACCTCCGCCGACTGCAGGCGTGCGATGCCGAAGTCCATGATCTTGACGCGGCCGTCGTTGGCGATGCGAACGTTGGCCGGTTTGATGTCGCGGTGGATGACCCCGCGGTCGTGCGCGTACGAGAGGCCCTGGAGTACCTCGATCACGATGTCGAGCTTGCGCTCGAGCGCCAGGGGGTCGCGGCCGCCGATCAGCTCGCTCAGGTCCTTGCCCTCGATCAGCTCCATCGCGATGAACAGCTGACCTTCGGCTTCGCCGAGGTCGTAGACCGTGATGATGTTGGGGTGCTGCAGCGCGGCGGCGGCGCGTGCCTCGCGGAGAAACCGCTCCCGCATGTCGTTGGTCTTCCCGAACTTGGAGCCGAGCAGCTTCAAGGCCACGTAGCGGCGCAACACCGAGTCGTACGCCTTCCACACGACGCCCATCGCGCCTTCGCCGAGCGGCTCGTGCAGCTCGAACTTGCCGAGCCGGCGGTATTGCTGGCCCTGGGTCATCGCGTGCACCAGTCGTACACGCGGGCGAGGGAGCCGCGGGTCGCGTCGTCCAGGGCCACGTCCCGCCGCGGCAGCACCCGCTCGGCAATGCGCAGGAAGCCGTCCTTCGTCATGCGCTCGCGCCCGCTCCCGCCCCAGGCGAACGGCGGCACGTATTTGGGCGCGCGCACGGTGTCGAAGAGGTTCGCCCCGGCGCCGACGATGGTGCCGGTGCCGAGCAGCGTGCCGATGGCCGTCTTCGCGTGATCGCCGAGCAGCGTGCCCAGCTGCTGGTGGCCGGTATCGATCGTGGTGCCGGCCGCGTCGAGGCGCACGGGGCCGTAGGTGTTCTTCAAGTCGGAGGTGATCGTGCCCGCGCCGAGGTTCACCCACCGCCCGATCACGGAGTGCCCGACGAACCCGTCGTGGGACTTGTTGGCGTACCCCAGAAACACACAGTGCGAGACCTCGCCGCGGACTTTGCAGTGCGGCCCGATGGCGGAGATGCGGATCGGCCCGCCGAGCAGCTGCGTGTTCGCCCCCGCCCACAGCGGGCCCTCGAGCCGGGTGCCGGCGCGTACCTCGACGCCGCTCTCCAGGACGATGGGCCCGGCGTTGGCGTCGAACACGACGCCGGGCTCGACGGCCGCTTCGTGCAGCACCACCCCGGCGGGGTCGCCCAGCACCGTCGATCCGCGGGGGATGGGATCGCTCTCGCCGACGCGGGCGAGCAGATCGTCGCGCAGCAAAACGCCGAGCGCGTGGACGCAGTCGTGGACCCCGTGCAGCACCAGCCCCTCGACTTCGACCGGCCGGGCCTCGGGGCGGGGGACCTCCCACTCCCCGCCGGCGGGCACGCCCCACCCGACGGTGATGCCTCGGCAGACGAGCCGGAACGGCTCGGCTGGCAACGCGGGAGCGAGGCCGCGCGGCGCGAACGTGGACGAGCCGATGACCGCGGGCCCCCGCACCGGGTGGCGCGCCACCACCGGCGGCACACCGCCTTCGACGAAGCCGGCGAGGTGCGGGAGGGCGAAGATCTCGGTGGTCTCGGTCCCGACGAACGTCTCCCAGCGCTCGCGCACGAGGTGCGCGCCCGCGCGCAGCTCGGCGAGGGGCCGCACGCCCGCGAAGGGGAGCCAGCCCGGCGCCGGATCGGGATCGAGGAGATAGAGGGCGAGGGTCACAGCCGCTGGACCAGCAGCTTGAGCCGCTCTGCCTGGCCGGTCGGCATCACGAGGGTGTGGCCGTTGGCGCGCACCACGACCATCGCCTTGACGCCGGTCACCGCGAAGTGCTCGTCCTCCGCCCAGATGACGCAGTCCTCCACGTCGTCGCCCAGGGTCACGGTGCCGATCACGACGTTGCCGCGCGCATCCGGCCGCCGCACGCGCCGCAGCGCGTCCCAGGAGCCGATGTCGTCCCAGTCGAAGGCGCCCGCCACGACGGCGAGACGCTGGCTGCGCTCCAGCACCGCCACGTCCACCGCGACCGCCTTCGCGGCGGCGAAAAAGCCGGCGGCGTCGCCGGCCGCCAGCGCGGGCCACGCGCGCTTGAGCTCCTGCGCATAGGCGCCGGCCTCCCCCAGGAATCGCGGCACGCCCCAGGCGAAGAGGCCCGTGTTCCACAGGGCGCCGCGGCGACGCAAGAGCGCGGCGCGGCCCGCCGTCGGCTTCTCGACGAAACGCCGCACGGCGCGCGCGCTGCCCAGCGGCTTTCCGGGCACGATGTAGCCGTAGCCGGTTTCGTTGCGTGTCGGCTTCACGCCGACGGTGACGAGCACGTCGTGCTCGCGGGCCACCCCCAGCGCATGGGTCGCGGCCGCGCGGAACGCGTGATCGTCGCCGACCGCCCAGTCCGCGTGCAGCGACAGCATCTGGGCGCCGGGGTCCGTCTTGCCGATGCGGTGGGCCGCCCAGACCAGCGCCGGCGCCGTCGATGCGGCACGCGGCTCGGCGATCACGTTCGCGCGGGGCACCTCGGGCACGAGCGCGGCGACCTGGTCCACCAGGAACGGCCCGGTGAGGATCAGGATGCGCTCCGGGGGCACGAGCCCGCGCAGCCGCGTCACGGCTTGCGCGAGCAGCGGCCGGTCGCCGGTCAGCGGCAGCAGCTGCTTGGGCCGCTCCGGCGTGGAGAGGGGCCAGAACCGCGTGCCCGAGCCGCCGGCAAGGATCGCCGCCCACACGCTCACGATGCCGTCTCCGCGGCCCCCCCCCCCGCGTCGCCGAGCAGGTCGGCGAGATGCGCGGTGAGTTTGCTGGGGCTGAACGGTTTGGTGAGGACGGAGGCGCCAAGCCGCTGCAGCTCGGCGAGCACGCGCTCGTCCCCCTCGGCGGTGAGCACGACCACCGGGAGCGCGTCGCCGCCGTCCTGCCGGCGCAGCGCGCGCAGCAGGTCCACCCCTGAGCCGTCCGGAAGGTGTAGGTCGAGGAGCAAGGCGTCGGGGAGGGCGGCGGCGAGCGCCGCGCGCGCGTCGGCGAGGGTGCGGGCGAGGGTCACATCGAACCCCACCGCCTCGAGCCGGGGGCGGAGCAGGAGGCCGATGTGGGGTTCATCGTCGACCACGAGCAGCCGTCGGGCCACCTGCGGCCTCCGGCTCAGAACAGGCCGGCGATCGCCGTGCGGTGCCGGCGCAGGTCGAAGAGGAGGCCGCCGACGTTCGTCTCCGGCCGCACCAACACGATGAGCAGGGCATTGGCGTTGAGGATGGTGACCACCGCCAGCCCCCGGCCGAACTCGAGCACACCGGTGCCGAAGTCGCCACGGGCTGCCGCTTCTCCGAGCTGGCTCATGGCGTTGATGACGGAGGGGAGCAGCGCGGCGACGCCCTCGGGGTCGAGGCCGTTGGCGGCACGCGCATCGATGGGCAAGCCGTCACGTCCGACGACCACCACCGCTTCGACGCCGCTGCGCCGGCTCAGCGCCTCGACTACGTCACGGATCGTCGCCATAGTGCTCGCCACCGCGCTGATCGCGTTCGCCGCCTGTAACGACAACTCCTTGGGCCTGCCGACGGCCACCTTGAACAACGTGGTGGACTCCGTGTCGCTGTGGGCCGTGGACGGCACACCGATCAACACGCCGTCGGCATACAACATCATCGATCGCTCGCCGGTGCTCACCTATCAGACGACGGAGTTCGACTTCGCGTTCAACATCACGCCGAGCGGCGACGCCGTGCTGTTGCCCACCGGCGCCGTGGGGCTGGGCAAGCAGTCGGGGATTCTCGTCCAGTCCAAAGCCTTCGATGCGATCACCGAGGCCCCGTCCTCGGGCTATCAGGATAGCGTGGCCGTCACGATGGACAGCGGAACGGTCGCGATTCTGCACTCGCGACCAGTATCGTTCCCCAGGTGCCCCTTCGTCGTCTTCTTTTATGCCAAGCTCCAGGTGCTGCGGGTCGATACGCTCGCGCGCCGCATCGACTACAACATCCTCGTCGACCAGAACTGCGGGCACCGCGGGCTCGAGCCCGGCATTCCCAAGCGGTAGCTTCGTGATCGATCTGAAGCAGCTGCGCACGGCGCCTGACCAGGTGCGGGCGGCGCTCGCGCGCCGCGGCGACCCGGGCGTGCTCGCGTTGCTTGACGAGCTGCGGCAGCTCGACGAGCGGCGGCGCACACTCGCCACGCAGCTCGACGGTCTCAAGGCCCGGCGCAACGACTACGCCAAGGCGGACGCCCAGCTCGTCAAACAGCACGGCCAGCTCCCCGCCGACATCGCCGGCGAACGGCGCCGTCACGGCCAGCAAATCGCGACGCTCGAGGCCGAGCTGCGCAACATCGAGACCGTCCTCGAGGCGAAGGCGCTGTTCGTGCCGAACCTGCCGCTGCCGGACGTGCCCGCGGGCGACGCCTCGGCCACGACGGTGGTGCGCACGTGGGGGACCCCGGTGGCGGCGGGCGGCGCCCCACACTGGGAGATCGCCGAGCGGCTGGGGATCCTCGATCTGAAGCGCGGCGCGAAACTGTCGGGCTCCGGCTTCCCGGTGTTCGTCGGCGCCGGCGCCCGGCTGGTGCGGGCGCTGCTCGGCTTCATGCTCGACCTGCACACCCGCGAGCACGGCTACGTCGAGTGCGAGCCGCCATTCCTGGTGCGGCGGGAGATCATGCAGGGGACGGGACAGCTCCCCAAGTTCGAGGACGACGCCTACCGCACCGAGCCGGACGATCTGTTTCTCGTCCCGACCGCCGAAGTGCCGTTGACGAACCTGCTGCGCGACGAGCTGCTCGAAGGGGCGAGCCTGCCGCGGTGCTTCGTCGCCTATACGCCGTGCTTCCGGCGCGAAGCGGGCGCGGCGGGCAAAGACACGCGGGGCCTCTTGCGGGTGCATCAATTCGACAAGGTCGAGCTGGTGCGGTTCTGTCGCCCCAAGGACTCGGCGGCCGAGCACGAGAAGCTCGTGGGGCATGCCGAGGAGGTCCTGCGGCGCCTCGAGCTCCCCTACCGCGTGGTGCTGATTCCCGCCGGCGAGCTGGGATTCGCCAACGCCAAGCAATACGACCTCGAGGTGTGGGCGCCGGCGGTCGGCGCGTGGCTCGAGGTCTCCAGCGCCAGCGTGTACAGCGACTACCAGGCGCGTCGCGCCAACATCCGGTTCCGACCCGGGCCGGGGGAGAAACCCGAGTTCGTGCATACGCTGAACGCGTCAGGGGTTGCGCTGCCGCGGACGATCGCCGCGTTGCTCGAGACGCGGCAGCAGGCGGACGGCTCGGTGAGCGTGCCGTCCGTCCTCGTCCCCTATCTCGGCACCGACCGCCTGACGCCCGCCGGTGCCAGCTAGAGACGCGCTCCGTCGCGCGGGTCCGAGCGCCCTCATCGGGCTCGCCCTCGTGTTCGGCGCCCTCTCGGTAGGCTACGCCTGGGGCGTGGCGCGCCACCTCCGGCAGGACGCGCGCGACATGGGTCGGCTCTTCGGATACGTCTTCCGGGGCCTGTCCGACCCGCGGCCCGATGCCGGCACCGACGCGCTCCTGCAGCTGGCGACTGAGATCCGCGCGCTGGGGATCCCGATCGTCGTGACGGATGCCGCCGGCCGTGTCGCCGCCCTCGACAATGTCCCGCCGGGCCTCGCGGGCGATACCGCGGCCGTGCGCCGCTTCGTCGCCCGGCTCGATGTCGTCAACGTACCGATCGTTCAGCCGGGCGTCGGCACCATCCACTTCGGCTCCGTCCCGATCGCGCGCCGCCTGAGCCGGCTCGCCGCGTTGCAGGGCGGCGTGCTGCTGTGCCTCGTCGCACTGGTCGTATGGGCCGTGCGCTCGCGCGTCGCCGCCGCGCGCGACCGCCTGTGGGTGGCGATGGCGCGCGAGTCCGCGCACCAGCTCGGCACCCCGCTCATGAGCCTCACGGGCTGGATCGCGTACCTGCGCGAGAACCCGGGCGCACCCGCCGGTGAGCTCGCCGATCATCTCCAGGCCGACGCCGAGCGATTGGAGCGCGTCGCCAAGCGCTTCGAGCGCATCGGCCGGCCGCCGCGGCACGAGCCGGTGGCGCTCGGCGCGGTGGCCGAGCGGGTGGTGCGCTATTTCCAGCAACGGCTGCCGACGCTGGCGAATCCTGTGACGCTCACGCTCCAGGCCGCGGGGCCGGGCCCCACGGTGGCCGGCGACCCGGTGCTGGTCGAGTGGGCCCTGGAGGCATTGGTGAAGAACGCCGTCGATGCGTTGAGCGGGCGCGGGGGACGGGTCGAGGTCCGGGTGCAGGGCGATGGGGCGGTGGCGAGCGTCGCGGTGCGGGACGACGGGCCGGGCGTCGCGCCGGCGGTGCGGTCCCAGCTGTTCGAGCCGGGCGTCACCACCAAGCCGGGCGGGTGGGGGATGGGGCTGGCGCTGGCTCGGCGCATCGTCGAGCAGCAGCACGGCGGCCGGCTCGTCTACCACGGGGCGGGGCCTGGAGCCACCTTCGTGATGGAGTTTCCGGCGACGCTGGCATGACCCTCGCGCTCAACGACGCTCAACGGGCCGCGGTCGAGCACCCCGGCGGGCCCCTGCTGGTGCTGGCGGGCGCGGGGTCGGGGAAGACGCGTGTGCTGACGGCACGCATCGCCCACCTGATCCAGGCACGCGGTGTGCGCGCCGACCGCATCTTCGCCGTCACCTTCACCAATAAGGCCGCCGAAGAGATGCGCGGGCGGGTGGCAACGCTGCTGGGCGCCGAGCCGCGGGGGCTGTGGATCGGGACCTTCCATTCCCTCTCCGCGCGCTTGCTGCGCCGGGAAGCGCCGCTGCTCGGCTTCGGCCCGAACTATTCGATCTACGACTCGGATGACTCCGAGCAGCTGCTGGGACGCCTGCTCGAGCAGCGCGATCTCTCCGCCAAGACATACCCGCCCCGCGCCTTGCACTCGCTCATCTCGGGGGCGAAGAACCGCATGATCTCCCCCGAGGTCTTCGTCCAGGACGCCGATTCGGCTCTGGGCAAGGTGGCCGCCGCGCTGTACGCAGAGCTGGGCCCGGTGCTGCGGCAGGCCAACGCCATGGACTTCGACGACCTGCTGATGCACCCGCTGACGCTGTTTGTCGCGCACCCCGACCGCCTGGCGTGGTGGCAGCAGCGCTTCGATCACGTCCTGGTGGACGAGTTCCAGGACGTGAACGCGGCGCAGTACCAGATCGTGCAGCGGCTCGCGGCGCGACACCGCAACCTCTGCGTCGTGGGCGACGACGATCAGGCGATCTACGGCTGGCGCGGCGCGGACGTGCGGCACATGCTCGCGTTCCGCGAGGACTTTCCCGAGAGCGTAGTCGTCAAGCTGGAGCAGAATTACCGCTCCACGCAGATCGTCCTGGACGTGGCCAACGCGGTGATCGCGGAGAACGTGGCCCGCCTCGGCAAGACGCTGTTCACCAAGCGCCAGGGCGGCGAGCCGGCGGTCGTGTGCGCCGCCGCCGACGAGCGCGACGAGGCGGAATGGATCGCGGGCGAGTTCGCGCGGCTCGCGGCCGAAAGTGATCTGGCGTACGAAGGCATGGCGGTGCTGTACCGCACCAACGCCCAGTCGCGCCCGCTCGAAGAGGCGCTTCGGTTCCGCGGCATCCCCTACCGGCTGATCGGGGCGGTGAGCTTCTACGAGCGGCGGGAAGTGAAGGACCTGCTCGCCTACCTGCGCCTGATCGCGAACCCCGCCGACGACGGCGCCTGCGCGCGGATCGTGAACGTCCCGCGCCGCGGCGTGGGCGACGCCTCGCTGCGCCTCCTCGGCCAGACGGCGACGCGCTGGCGCAAGCCGCTCCTCGACGTGGCGCGCGACGCCGGCCGGGTGGACGGCCTGCGGCCCAACCTCCGCGACGCGTTCCGGGAGTTCGCCGCGCTGATCGACCGGCTGCGCGAGTCGGTGGGGACGGCCGACCCCGCCACGGCCCTGGAGACCGTCATCGCGGTCACCGGCTACGACCAGTACCTCGCCGAGGAAGGGGTGGAGGGCGCCGAGCGGCTGGACAACGTGCGCGAGCTGGTCGCCGGCGCGGCGGGGTGGGCGGAAGTCGCCCCGGCCGCCGAGGAAGGCGACGGCTCGCGGATCGAGCGCTACCTCACGCAGGCCTCGCTGCTCGGCCCCACAGACGAGGCGACCGGCGACCCGCGCGGCGTCACGCTGCTCACCGCCCACATGGCGAAGGGACTGGAGTGGCCGGTCGTGGCGATCGCCGGTCTGGAGGAGGGACTGTTCCCGCTCGGCCGCAACGCGGGCGAACCCGGCGGGCTCGAGGAGGAGCGGCGACTGTGCTACGTGGGACTCACGCGCGCGCGCGAAAGATTGTATCTCTCATGGGCCCGCACGCGGTACCGCTACGGGCGGCTGGAGTTGTCGCAGCCCTCGCGGTTCCTCGACGCGGTGCCGTTTCACGCGGTGCAGGAGCGGACCACGACGCCGGCGTGGCAGCGGACCGGTCGGCCGGCGCCCACGCGCCGGATCGTCACCGAGTTCCTCGACACGGACGAATCGGAGGCGGAACGCTCGCAGGACGCGCCGCGCTACGTCGCCGGCGAGCGCGTGCGGCACCGCACATTCGGCCCCGGCGTCGTGCGCACCGTCTCGGGCAGCGGTCGGCAGCTCAAGGTGACGGTCGAGTTCGACGACCCGGACATCGGAACGAAACACCTGCTCGCGGCCTACGCCGGCCTCGAGCGGGATTGGGAGAGTGCATGAGCGTCAGCCGGGAAGAAGTGCTGCACATCGCGCGCCTCGCGGAGCTCGACGTCGCCGAGGAGGCGCTCCCCGCCCTCGTCGAGCAGATGTCGCGCATCCTCGAGTACGTGGCCCAGCTCAACCGCCTGCCGACCGGCGAGACGGCGCGGCCCTACCTCGCGGGCCCCGACGCGATCAAGCTGCGCGTCGACGAGGTGAAGCCCTGGCCGCTGGCCTTCGGCCCCAAGCAGCTGGCGCCCGCGTTCCGCGACGGCTTCTTCGTGGTGCCGCGGCTCGAGGCCTTCGACGACGGAGGGGGGGAGGCGGCGTGACCGAAGCGACCGACGCCGTCCAAAGCGCGCGGGCGGCCGCGGACCGGATCGCCAAGGCCAAGCGCCTCAACGCGCTGCTCACGCCGATCAAGGAGCTCCGCAAGTCGCTCGTCCAGCAGGCGCAGGCCGTCCACCCCGGCGGCGTGCTCTACGGCATGCCGGTGGCGGTCAAGGACAACATCGGCACGCTGGAGTTCGATACCAGCTGCGGCTCCAAGATCCTCGAGGGGTACCGGTCCCCCTTCGACGCGACCGCGGTGGCGAAGCTCAAGGCGGCGGGCGCGCTCATCGCGGGCAAGACCAACTGCGACGAGTTCGGCATGGGCTCCTCCACCGAGCACTCGGCGTACGGGCGCACCCTGCATCCGACCGAGAAAACCCGCGTCCCCGGGGGCTCTTCCGGGGGCTCGGCCGCCCTGGTGGCGGCGGGCGCGGTGCCGGCCGCCCTGGGCTCGGAGACGGGCGGATCGGTCCGCCAGCCCGCCTCGTTCTGCGGCATCGTCGGCATCAAGCCGACGTACGGGCGGGTGAGCCGCTACGGCCTGGTGGCGTTCGGCAGCTCGCTCGATCAGATCGGTGTCTTCGGCCGCAGCGTCCACGACGCGGCGCGCGTCCTGTCGGTCATCAGCGGCCGGGACCCCAAGGACGCGACGTGCGAAGGCCGCGACCCCCTGCGGCTCCCCACGGTGCCGGAAAACCTCGACGGGTTCGTGATCGGGATTCCCAAAGAGTACTACCCACCGGACCTCGATCCCGGGGTGCGGCGGGCGTGCGATCGGGCGATCCGCGTCCTCAAAGAGCTGGGCGCGGCGGTGCGCGAGGTGTCGCTGCCGCACACCGCCTACGCGGTGTCGACGTATTACATCATCGCGCCGGCGGAGGCGTCGTCGAACCTGGCACGCTACGACGGTGTGCGGTACGGCCCGCGCTTCGACGGCGCCGCCGACGTCGCCGCGCTCTACCGCTCGACCCGCGGGCAGGGGTTCGGGGCCGAAGTGCGGCGGCGTATCCTGATCGGGACGTACGTGCTGTCATCGGGCTATTACGACGCCTACTACCGCAAGGCGCAGCAGGTGCGCGCGCTGCTCGCCCAGGACTTCCGGAACGTCTTCGACCGCGGCGTGGACCTGGTCTTCACACCGACCACGCCGACACCCGCGTTCAAAGCGGGGGAGAAGCTCGCCGACCCGGTGCAGATGTATCTCTCCGACATCTTCGTGTGCACGGCGAACCTCGTCGGCCTGCCGGCGATGTCGGTGCCGATCGGGCGGGTGAAGGGCCTGCCGGTCGGGGGCCAGTTCATCGGTCAGACGTTCCTCGAGGATGAGATGCTCGAGGCGGCGTACGCCCTCGAGCGCGCGGTGCCGGCGGTGGAGGAGGCCTGATGGCCGCGACGCCGGCCTGGGAGACGGTCATCGGGCTCGAGACCCACGTGCAGCTGCGCACCGTGTCGAAGATGTTCTGCGGCTGCTCGACGGCGTTCGGGGCGCCGCCCAACACGCAGGTCTGCCCGGTGTGCCTCGGCCTGCCCGGCGCGCTCCCCGTGCCGAACGAAGCGGCGGTCCGCCTCGCGGTGCGGGCGGCGCTGGCACTGGGCTGCGAAGTGCACGAGCGCAGCATCTTCGCGCGCAAGAACTACTTCTATCCCGACCTCCCCAAGGGCTACCAGATCAGCCAGTTCGAGCAGCCGCTCGCCACCACGGGCTCGCTGTCGTTTTTATCGCCCGACCGCGGCGTCGTGACCGTGACCATCGGCCGCCTGCACGTGGAGGAGGACGCGGGGAAATCGCTCCACGACCGATTCCCGAAGGCCACCGCGGTCGACCTGAACCGCTCCGGCGTGCCGCTGGTTGAGATCGTCACGGGCGCCGACCTGCGCTCCCCCGCCGAAGCGCGCGCCTACCTCCTCACGCTCAAGCAGGTGCTCGAGTACGCCGGCGTCTCCGACTGCGACATGGAGAAGGGCAGCCTGCGCGTGGACGCGAACGTCTCGGTGCGCCGCGTCGGGGACGCGGCGCTCGGCGTCAAGACCGAGGTCAAGAACATCAACTCGTTCGCGTTCGTCGAGCGCGCGCTGAGCGTGGAGCGCGACCGGCAGATCGCGGTGCTCGAGGGCGGTGGCACGGTGGTGCAGCAGACGATGCTGTTCGACAGCAAGGCGAATACAGTGCGGCCGCAGCGGGCGAAGGAGGAGAGCCACGACTACCGCTACTTCCCGGACCCCGACCTGCCGCCGCTGGTCGTGGCGGCCGACTTCATCGAAGAGCAGCGGTCGTCCTTGCCCGAGCTCCCGGCCGCGAAGCGGGAGCGCTTCGTCGTGCAGCATGCGCTGAGCCAGCAGGACGCCGCCGTGCTCACGGCGGCGCGCGGCGTCGCCGACTATTACGAGGCCGTCGTCGAGGCCGGCGCGGAGCCCAAACTCGCAGCGAACTGGGTGATGACGGAAGTGCTGGCGGACGCCAAGGACCACCAGGACCAGCTCCGCGTCCCGCCCGGGCGGCTGGCGGAGCTGATCGCGATGGTGAAGGGCGGCACCGTGAACCACCAGGCGGCGAAGAAGGTGTTGGTCGAGCTGGCGACGCGGGGCGGGGAGCCGCGCACCGTCGCCGAAGCGCTCGGGCTCATCCAGGTGGGCGACACCGGCGTCATCGGCCAGTGGGTGGAAGACGTGCTGCAGGCGCACCCCACCGAGGTCGCCCGCTTCAAGAACGGCGAGGCGAAGCTCTTGAACTTCTTCCTGGGGCAGGTGATGAAGACGTCGCGCGGCAAGGCCGATCCCAAGCTGGCGCAGCGCGCCCTGGAGGAGCGACTAACCGCCTGACCGCCACGGGCGCTGCGCCTGCGACGCCCGCCAGTAGCTGAGCGCGGGGCTCGGCAACCCGAAGTGTTCTTCGGCCGTCTGCGCGACCCGCTGCGGGTCGCGACGTCCGCCCTCGTGCAGCGCCTCCCGCCGCATCCGCTTCGCCAAGCCCAGCGCCGACGCGCCGGCCGGATCGAGGCGCCGCGCCGCGGCGTCCACCCCCCCGGTGCCGAGTGCCTCCATCACATACTCGAACGCCACCGCCATGTGGCGCTCCACGTCCGCGTCCGGCAGGTCCCAGCGGCTGTTCTCGGAGATCAGCTGGAACGCCCACTGCCAGCTCTGACTCTCGGTGAGGTGCACCATGCCCCGGAACAGGCGCCGGCTGGTCCGCACGCTGAACAGCGTGGGGCTGAGGATGTCGTCGAGGTGGGCGTCGCTGCGGCCGTGATCCTGGAGGATCAAGTCGCGGGCCTCGCGCGCATAGGCGTCGCCCAGGTGCGTCTCGAATCGGCTCTCCCAGTAGGAGTGGCCCAGGGCGGCGGTCGTCGAGGTCAGCACCAGCTGCCGCGGCACGAAGAAATTATGGGCGACGGTATCGGCGGCGAGATGCGACAGGTAGCCGAGCCCGAAGGCGCGCAACGCGTCGGTGTGGGCGAGATCGAAGATCTCCTGGCCCACGTGCCACGCGTGGCAGTGGCGGCCCACGGGCGCGTATTTCTTCGCGATCGACGTGTCCGCCGCGATGTTGCCGTACAAGAAATCGAACGGGAAGGCGCGCAAGTAGTCGGCGATGAGGGCGGGGAGCTGGTGCAGGTTCGCCAGCACCGATTCGCCGAGGTAGATGTGGGTGCCGGGGGTCCACGCGTGGGCCACGCCGGGAAAGAGCGCGAGGGCGAGGACGGCGGCGGCCGCCGCGACGAGCCAGGACTTCACTTCGCCTTGCGGCCTTTGCCCCGCACGCGTTTCAGCGCCTTGCGCCCCCAGCGCCAGATCGTCATGCCGCGGCGCACGTTGCGCACGGTGGCGACCACATCCAACGCCGTGTCTTCCGCCTCCTCCCGCAGCACGTCGAACAGGGCACCGACCTCGGTGAGACGGGCCTCGGCGGCGTCGGCGGCGCGCAGCACCCGCTGGCGCAGGTCGCGCGAGCTGCCGGCCAGGGCTTCGGTTTCGTGCCGGATCGTCGCGACCAGCTGGCGGGCGTCGTCGACCGCGGGCCCGGCGAGCTGCCGCAACGCCTGGAGAAAGGCCCGCATGCCGAGCGCGGCGCCGAGCGACGACACCGCGACCACGATGGCGGCCAGCGCGATGATGGCCAGGCTGACCGCCGTCACGACCGCCACCCAGGTGGGGATCACTCAGCCAAGCTCCGCCGCCGGTTGCGGGGCTGTCAACGTCGGCACGCCGAGGCTCTTGGCCAGGAGCGGCGCCGCGGCGAGCTGGGCGAGCAGCACGCCCACCACCACCGTGGCGACCAGCGCGCCCGCGTCGGGATAGATAAGGAAGCAGCTCATGGCGATCGCCAACGCGGTGCCGCCCTGCGCGGTGGTGGCGAGTCCCAGCTGGGCCGGGAGGCGCACCGCCTTGAGCGGATCGCGCCCGTAGCGCACCACGGCCCAGCGCACCGCCACGCGCAGCGCCGCCAGTCCGAGGGCCGCCGGGAGGATCCAGGGGGTGGGCAGCACCAGGAGCGCCCCCATCATAAGGAAGAGGCCCGTGGTCGCGGGGTGCTCCCACGCCCCGAGCCGGGCGCGCACGCCGCGACGCTGTGGGGCGAGGTTCACGATGAGCGCGGCGGCGATCGCGCACACCAGGAGCGGGTTCGATCCCGACGCATACGCCGCGCCCGCGCCGAACAACACCGCGCCGAGCAGGGCGAACCCCAGCTCGTCCGCGACCGGGCGCAGCCGCGTGACGCTGAGGAACGCCATCCCGACGAGCATCCCGCTCCCCAGCGTCATCGCCAGCCACGCCGCCCGGCCCAGCTCGACGCCGGCGGCCGCGTCGCGGGGGCGGGAGACGCCGATGATCACGGCGAACGCCAGCACGCCGAAGATGGCGTCGAGCGTCGCGGCGAGGTCGAAGGCGCGCGCCGTACCGCGAGGCGCGCCGGTCGCCTGCGCGGCACGCGCGACGGCGACGGGGCCGGACACCACCGCGACGGCGCCGAGCGTCAGCCCCAGCGGCAGAATCGGCGTCCACGCGCTGCGCAGCGCGGGGACGGCGCGCGTGATCGCCCAGGCGCTCGCGGCGATCGCGGTGAGCACCGCCAGCGCCTGCGCCCCGCAGAGCAGCCACACGCCGCGCGGGACGCGCTTGACGAGCCGCCATTCGAGGCGCGCGCCGAGCGCGGCGCCGAGACATCCCACCGCGAGTGCCGTGACCGGAGTGAGCGCGCGCACGGCGGCTCGGTCGAGGAGCCCGATCCCCGGGCCCAGCACGAGCCCGACGAGGACGAGGGGCAGGCCCGGTGCGAGGGCGGCGTCGCGGCGCAGCCGCGGCGCGAGTCGCGGCCAGTGCACGCGCGTCGCCGCGAGCCCGGCGACCGCCAGCAACGCAAGGGCGAGCAGGGGATGCACGCCGCGAACGTTCGCGAGTGCTTGACGCCGGCGCAAGCCGCGCCGTAGCTTCCCGCATCCCATGGCATCGACGTTCTGCGTCTCCGGCGGACGCCCGCTCCAGGGGACGATACGGCCCGCCGGCAACAAGAACGCCGCCCTCCCCATCCTCGCCGCGACGCTGCTCGCCGACGGCCCCTGCCGGCTCGACAACGTGCCGCGCATCCGCGACGTCGAGACGATGCTGGCCCTCCTCACGCACCTCGGCGCCAGCGTTGAGTGGACGGGGAAGAACGCCGTCACCGTCGACGCGCGTCCCGCGACGCCGCGCGAGCTCGATCCGCAGCTGTGCGCGCGCATCCGCGCTTCGATTCTCCTCGCTGGGCCGATGCTGGCCCGCTTCGGCCGCGTGCAGCTGCCGCCGCCCGGCGGGGACGTGATCGGGCGGCGCCGGGTCGATACGCACTTTCTCGCGCTCGAGCGGCTGGGCGCGGAGGTCTCGGTCGGGGACAGCTACCGCCTGGAGGCGAGTGCGCTCACCGGCGCCGACATTTTCCTCGACGAGCCGAGCGTCACCGGGACCGAGAACGCGCTGATGGCCGCCGTGCGCGCGCGCGGCACGACGGTGCTGCGCAACGCCGCTTCGGAACCGCACGTCCAGGACCTCGCCCGCTTTCTCGTCGCCTGCGGCGCGGTGATCGAGGGCATCGGCTCCAATGCGCTGACGGTGCAGGGCGGGGGGACGCTCGCCGCGCCGGCGTCGGCGTTCACGATCGGTCCCGATCACATTGAGGTGGGCTCGTTCATCGGCTTGGCGGCGGTGACTAACGGCGCGGTGACGATCGACGGCGTGCGCGGCGACGACCTGCGGGCCACGCTGCTCGCCTTCGACCGCATCGGGGTGCGGCCGCGCCTCGACGGCGAGCGCCTCATCATCGACGCCGACCAGGAGCGCCGCGTCCGCCCCGACCTGGGCGGGCACATCCCCAAGCTCGAGGACGGGCCGTGGCCGGCGTTCCCCGCCGACCTCATGTCCATCGCCATTGTGGCGGCGACGCAGTGCGAAGGGTTGTTGCTGATTTTCGAGAAGCTGTTCGAGTCGCGGCTGTTCTTCGTGGACAAGCTCATCGGCATGGGCGCCCGCATCGTCCTGTGCGATCCGCACCGCGCCGTCATCGCCGGGCCGGCGCCGCTGCGCGGTGGTGTGGTCGAAAGTCCCGACATCCGCGCCGGCATGGCGATGCTGCTGGCGGCGCTCGCCGCCCAGGGGGAGTCCACGATCCACAACATCAGCCAGATCGAGCGCGGCTACGAGCGCATCGACGAGCGGCTGCGGGCACTGGGAGCCCAGATTGAACGAATCGAAGACGGCGGCAGACGCTGAGACGCTGCTCCGCGAGCAGGACGTGGGCGACGGCGCGGTGCCCCGGATGGAGCTGCGCGAGTGGGCGGAGCGCTTCGGGCTGGTCGCCGGCATCACCACCCGCGGCCACGGCTTCAGCCTCGGCCTGTGGAGCGCCGAAAGCGTGGGGCAGGTGATGACGCGATGGCGGGCGTTCCGCGCCGTCCTGCAGGGGCCGTTCCCTTCCGTCATCCTGAGCCATCAGGTCCACGGCTCCGAAGTCCGCTGGCACGACGCGCCGATCGACGGGTGGCTGATCCTGGAGGGCGTCGACGGCCACGCGACCGCGCGGCGCGGCGTGCTGCTCACCGTCACCGTCGCCGACTGCATTCCCATCTACCTCGCCGTGCCGCAGAAGGGCGCGATCGCGCTGCTGCACGCCGGCTGGCGCGGCACCGCCGCGGGGATCCTGGAGCGGGGCGTCGGTGTGCTACGGCGGCAGGCGCTCGCCAAGGCGGCCGACATCGTAATGCACTGTGGAGTAGGCATTTGCGGTCGCTGCTATGAAGTAGGTTCTGAAGTCGCGGGAGCGCTCACCGGCGCTGCGGCGTCGGCGTCGGCGCAGGTGGATCTGCGCGAGCTGCTGGTGCACCAGGCGCAGCAGCTGGGGATCGGGGCGGTCACGGTCTCGCCGTGGTGCACGGCGCACGACCACGACCGCTTCTTTTCGCACCGCGCCTCGGGCGGCGGCGACGGGCGGCAGGTCGCGTACCTGGGGAGCCCGCTCGCTTGACATAGCAGGAGCACCGTCTACATTCCGTTTTGCAGCGGGCGAAGTTAGGCCCGCGCTTTTTTTTGCATGCTCACCGAAAGCCTCGAGGAAACGTTCCGCTCCCAGCTCGACGCGCTGGGGCTGGAGCTGGCCGACCTCCGCATCGGCGGCACCGCGCAGCGGCCGCTGGTCCAAGTGCGCATCGAATGGCCGCCCAGTGACCCGCCGCGGCCGGTGACCGTCGCCGATTGCGCCCGGGCGAGCCGGGCCTTGGAGGCCTGGCTGGACCAGGGGGGACCCATGGGGTCCCGCTACCTCCTCGAGGTGTCGAGCCCCGGGCTGGAGCGGCCGCTCAAGTGGCACCGCCACTGGGTGCGCTTCGTGGGCCGGACCATCACCGCCCGGCTGGAAGGCATGGGCCGGGTGCGGGCCCGCATCGTGGCGGTGCCCGACCAGGCTACGGTGGTGCTGCAGCCCGAGGGTGGGGCGGAGCGGACGGTGCCGCTGACGGCGGTGCGTGACGCTCGGCTGGCCGCCGACGGGTGAGCGACAACCGACAACCGAGAACCTGTTTCCCATGGCCAACGCAACCGAAGTCGTTTCCGCCATCCGCGAGCTGACGAACACCAAGCAGCTCGATCGCGGCGAGCTCATTGACCTGCTCAAGGACGGCCTGCACGCCGCCCTGATCAAGCGCTACGGCCCCAACGTCCGCGCCGAGATCGCCGTGGACGAGATGAAGGGCACGATCCGCATCGTGGTGCTCAAGACGGTGGTCGAGAACGTCGAGGACCCCGGCACGCAGATCGCCCTCGAGGAGGCGCGGTTCGAGGACCCCGAGTTCCAGATCGGCGACGTGCTGGAAGAAGAGGTGCCGTTCGCGGAGTTCGGCCGCACCGCCGTGCAGGCGGCCAAGCAGCGCATCATCCAGCGCGTGCGCGAAGGCGAGCGCACCCGCATCCGCGAGGAGTTCGCCGACAAGGTCGGCGAGCTGCTCATGGGCGAAGTGCAGCAGATCGAGCGCGGCAAGATCGTCGTGATGCTCCAGAAGTTCCGCGAGGCGGAAGCGATCATCCCCTACCGCGAGCAGAACCACCGCGAGCACTTCCACCAGGGCGACACGATCCGGGCCGTCCTGAAGCGGATCGAGGAAACCCCCAAGGGGCCGCGCCTCATTCTGACGCGCGGCGACCCGCTGTTCGTCAAAGCGCTGTTCAAGCTCGAAGTCCCGGAGATCCAGCAGGCCATCGTGGAGATCCGCGCCACGGCGCGCGAGGCGGGGAGCCGCACCAAGATCGCCGTCGCGAGCCGCGACGATGCCATCGATCCGGTGGGGGCCTGCGTGGGGCTCAAGGGCTCCCGCGTCCAGGCCGTGGTCAACGAGCTGGGCGGCGAGCGCATCGACATCGTCCCCTGGTCGCCCGACCCGGAGCGGTTCGCGAAGCTGTCGCTGGCACCCGCGCGCGTGGCGCGCGTCTTCTCCGATCCCGACTCGCGCACCATTCAGGCGATCGTGGACGAGGACCAGCTCTCCCTCGCGATCGGCCGCAACGGACAGAACGTGCGGCTCGCCTCGGAGCTCACCGGCTGGAAGATCGACCTCTACTCCAGCCGCGAGTGGCTGGAGCGCGGCGGGGAAGGGCCGCTGTTCGCGCCGCTCCCGCCGGAAGAAGAGAAGGCGGTGAAGGTCGCCCTGACCGAGCTGAAGGGCTTGCCCGCCGAACTCGTCGCGGTGCTGGAGCGCAACGGCAAGAGGACGCTGCAGGACATCCTCGACCTGGAGCGCGAGGAGGTCGCGGCGATGGCGGGGATGACGCCCGACCTCGCCGACCGGCTGATGGCGTTCTTGAACGAGCTGGTGGACGAGGGGGGTGAGGAGACGCCGGCCGCGGCGGCCGCCGCGGCGCCGGAGCCGTCCCCCGAGCCCTCGCCCGAGCCCCCGGCGGAGCCGCCGCCCGCGCCACCGGCGGACGCCGAGTGACGGCACCGGACCGTCGCCTGGGGCTGTTGGGGCTGGGGCGGCGGGCCGGAACAGTGGTGGTGGGGGTGGCGGGTGTCCGGGCGCGATTGCAGGCGGACCAGCTGGCGTGTGTGGTGCTGGCGGCGGACGCGGGACCGCGCACCCGGGACAAAGTCGAGCGGCTGGCGGTGGCGCGAGGGGTGCCGGTGGTTGTCGGGCCGGCTGCGGATCGGTTGGGCGCCGCGCTGGGGAGTCCCCCCGTGCAGGCGGTGGGCGTCAGCGACAAGGCGCTGGCGCGCGGATTGTTGGCGGCATTCGGAGGAGTGAGTGGGCACGACGCGGATTCATGATTTGGCGGCGGAGTTCGGCATCTCCAGCGAGCAGCTCATGGGCATGCTCAAGGAGATGGACATCTTCGTGCGCAGCCACCTGACCCCCCTCAAAGAGGAGCAGGTGTCGCTGATGCGCGCGCGCTGGGAGCGCGAGAAGCGGCGTATGAAGGAGCCGCCCACGCCGGCGACCAAACGGCGCCGCGCGGTGAAGGCCGAAGCCGTGGTGGTCGTCGAGGAGGCGCGCCCCAAACGGCGGCGCCGCACCGCGGCGGAAGTGGCCGCGGCGGAAGCCGAAGCGCAGGTCGAGGCGGCCAAGGTCGCCGCCGAGGCGGAGCTGAAGGCGCAGCAGGTGCTCGAGGCGGAGCGCGCCAAGGAAGAGGAAAAAGCCGCGCCGAGCCTGGA
>WNFW01000846.1_pt1 | contig 20547 bp, 23 predicted proteins | sample 5400131 | NCBI WGS metagenome assembly WNFW01 (sample SAMN13153362, study PRJNA577476) | soil metagenome | isolation source: 20 cm soil or saprolite under grassland replicate 1 | place: USA:California | collected 2016-06-15 | reverse complement strand
CGAGGGCCAGGCCATGAGCACCGAGGATGCCGTGCGCTACGCCATGAGTCCAGAATCCGAAACGTGAACAACGAGTCGCTGCCCGTCAGCGGCGTCTGCGAGATCGCGCTGGAGATGAACGACCTCGAAGCCGGCGAGCGCTTTTACTCAGGCATCCTCGGTTTTCCGGTCGTCGAGCGGTGGTCGGCCCGCGGCGGAGCGATCTGGGTCATGGCGGCGGACCGGACGCGGATCGGGCTCTGGCGCCCGCAGCTCGGGCTCGGCGGAGGTCGGGGCGGCGTCCACGTCCACTACGCGATGCACCTCCCCGCCAGCGAGTACGACGCGGCGGTAGCACGCCTGCGCGAGGCAGGGCTCGAGGTGCTGGACCACGACCACTCCGGGTACGGCCACGGGCGGGGCCGCGCGGCCTACGTCACGGATCCCGGCGGGGACACGTCGTCGAGCTGTGGACCTGGGACGTCGCCGAACACCTCAAGGAGCACGCTCGCGGGGAGAGTCCGGGCAGCAACTGATGGTTTTCGTGACGCGCAAGAACGCGGCCGTGGACCGCATCGCGTGCCCGTGGCTCATCCGGCGATTCGTCGACCGCAACGCGGAGTTTCTCTTTGTCGAGCCGCAGGAGGTGACGAAAGTCGCGAGCGAGAAGAACGCGGTTCCCTTCGACGTCGACGGCGTTGAGCTCGGCCACGTAAATGGCCGGTGCTCGTTTGAGTCGGTCCTCCTCAAGTACGGGCTGGACGACCCCGCCCTGGCGCGAATGGCACAGATCGTCCACGGCGCCGACATCGAGGCCGACGTCAACCAGACGCCCGAGGCGGCCGGCTTGAAGGCGATCGCAATGGGCTTTCGCAAAAGGTTCGGCGACCGCGATCTCGAGAAGCTCGAAGCCGAGATGCCGCTGTATGACGCCCTGTACGAATGGTGCCGGCTGAAATAGAGCTCCGCACCGAACGCCTCATCCTCCGGCGTTGGCGGCCGGCGGATCACGAGCCTTTCGCGTCCATGAACGCCGACCCCGAGGTCATGCGCTACATGCTCCGGCCGCTGACCCGCGAGGAGTCCGACGCCTTCATCGATCGCGCCGAAAAGCATTTTGTGGAGCACGGCTTCGGTCTGTGGGCTGTCGAGGCGCCCGGCGTGGCTCCCTTCACCGGGTACGTCGGCTTCTGGATTCCAAACTTCGAAGCCCACTTCACGCCTGCCACAGAAATCGGGTGGCGGTTGGATCGAGCGTACTGGGGCCACGGCTACGCCACAGAGGCCGCCCGCGCGGTGATCAGGGACGGATTCGAAAGGATCGGGCTGCAAGAGGTCGTCTCATTCACGATTCCGATTAACTTGCGGTCGATCGCGGTCATGGAGCGGCTCGGTATGGCCCGCGATCCGCAGGATGACTTCGACCATCCCAACGTGCCGGTAGGCCATCCGTACCGCCACCACGTCCTCTACCGGATCGCGGCCTCCACCCCCTAGGCGGCGCGCAGTTCGAAGACCGGACGCTTGGCGGCGGCGGCAGCCGGGTCCCTGAGGATGTCCCCCGCACCGAGGATCGCAAGGAGCACAGGCGCCACCGGGATCTTGCGCGCGTACGGCCCGAGGACATCGCGAAAGAACGCCGTCCGCGCCTCGCCCACGAGCTCGCTTGCCTTCACCTCGTCCCGCCGCTTGCCGACCGAAAGGGTGGCGCGACCCGCGGAACGCAAGTTGCGCACCCAGTTGACCTCGCCGAAGGTCCCGATCACCCAACGCCTGCCGTCGATCTCCACCAGGGCGACCGGCGTCGTGCGCGGAAGACCGCTCTTGCGGCCTCGCACTGTGATCAGGGCGTTGGGGCCGAGCAGCGGTCCTCGGTTCAGGATGCGCCGAGCGATCGGGTTGAAGACTTTGACGAACGACGGGGCGTGGGATTCCACAACAGTTGCCATGCATTGATCATAGCATGCCCATCAATCAGTTGCTTGACATACTGCTCCCCATTCAAGGGGGGTTGGCGCGAAGCGCTGGAGGGGCTGCCACAGGCCGTAACCGAACTCGCTTAGCGCCGGGTAGCCAATCCCAGCCACAGCTCCAGCTGGCGCAGCGCCCGGTCGCCGCGCCTGGGATCGGTCATCACCGGCAGGGTCATCGACGTCAGGGTGGCGATGATCAGCGCTGCGACCGCGTCGCTGTCCAGCTCGGGCCGGAGACCGCCTTCGCGTACCGCCCGTTTCAGCAGTCCGCGGAGGGTGACATGCCAGACGTCGTACATCTGGTTCATGATCGAGCCGATCGATCGGTCGCGGACCGAGCGGAGAGCGAGCTCCGCCATCACCGCGCCGAGCTCGGGTTCCTCGACCAGGAGGCTGCGCACCGACCTCAGATAGTTCCTCAGCTGGGCGGAAGGCAAGCCGTGCGGCGCCAGCGTCGATCGAAAGCGTTCCATGGCGTGGTCGAGGACCGCGCGGATCAGTGACTCCTTGGTCGGAAAGTAGTAGTGCAGCGTGGCGATGTTGACGCCGACCGAGTCCGCGACCTCGCGGGTGCGCAAGCCCTCGAAGCCCCGCTCGGCGATCTCGCGGTAGGCGGCGAGGACCAGCTCCTCCCGCCGCTTCTCGCTTACAGCGCTCGGCTGTTTCGGCTCCGCACGTGTCGGCACAGACTAATTAAACGCTTGATTGACAGGACAACTCTTCCCCATTCATGCGGAAGTACCCAACTCCTCCCCACTCGTGGGGAGGTGGCCCGAAGGGCCGGAGGGGCGCCGGGGATGGGGCTGAGGTTTGGAGTATCGCTCGTACTGGATCCGGAACAGCTCGATCACGCCGGCCGCGTCTTCGGCGCCCGACATCCAGACGCTCACCCAGCCCGTGTCGGGAAGCACGTGATGGGGCTTGGCTCGCCCCGCTGCGATGACCTCGTCATGGATCGCGCGCGGAAGCGGCAGGTCTGCCAGCCGGTCGCCGTGGACGTGCCCCATCTCCTTCTTGCCGAATCTGTATTCGATACCCCCGAAGCGGTGCGGCAAGGCTGTCACGCCCGGCCACGACGTCACCGCTTCCCGGATCAGCTCACCCGGTCTTTTCATGCAAGCTCGCCGGCGCGCCAACCGTCTCCGCCGCCAGCATCTCCACGACCGCACGCGTGTCGCCGCCCTTCTCCAGCACGCGAAGCTGCCGGTCGGCGCTCGTCCCTTCGGCAAGGATCGTGTGCACGTACTCGACCGCCTTCCGCGAGCCCAGCTGGTCGACCACGTCGTCGATGAACTCGAGCAGCTCGACCGCCAGCTCGCGCATCGGCACCTCTGACTGCTTGCCGAAGTCGATCAGCTTGCCGTCGATCCCATAGCGGATCGCCCGCCACTTGTTCTCGGCGATCAACGCCGGCATGTACTTGCGAAAGCCGAGGTTGCGTGCACGGAGGATCAGCAGCTTGGCGCAGATCGCCTGCATCAAACCTGCCAGGCACACCGTCTCCTCCAATCGGGTCGGCATATCGCAGACGCGAAACTCGAGCGTCGGAAAGCTCGGGTGCGCGCGAAGGTCCCACCAGATCTTCTTCCCGTTGTCGATCGAGCCCGTCCTGACCAGCAGCTCGACGTAGTTCTCGTACTCGTCGTAAGAGCTGATCTCCGGCGGGATGCCAGTGCGGGGGAAGTTCGACCAGATCACGCTCCGGTATGACTTCAGGCCCGTGTTGCGCCCCATCCAGAAAGGACTCGACGTACTCAGCGCGAGCAGGTGCGGAAGGAAGTAGCGCGCCTCGTTGAGCACGCCGATCCGCAGCTCGGGATCGGGGATCGCCACGTGCACGTGGAGCCCGAAGATGACGAGCGAGCGCACAACGTCCTGGAGCTCGATCTCGAGCATCTTGTAACGCTCGTGCTCGGTGATCTGCTGGTCCTCCCAGCGCGAGAACGGATGGGTGCCGGCGCAAGCGATGCGCAGCCCTTCGGGTTTGAGCAGCTCGGCCAGGGTGTGTCTCATCTCGCCGAGCTGGTATTTCGCCTCGTCGACGTTCTGGCAGATGGTGGTGCCGACCTCGACCACCGACTGCATCATCTCCCGCTTGACCTTGTCGCCCAGCTTCGGCGCGGCCGCCGCCAGCAGTGTGTCGATGTGCGAATGGAGCTGCCCAGACGCATCGATGATCTGGTACTCCTCTTCGACACCGATCGTCAGAAAGCCGTCCCCACTCATGCAGGTCCCTCGACCACGAATGTTGGCACGACGCTGCCCGCCCCGGCCGTCACGTTGAGGAGCGCGGCGGCCGAAACCCGCGTCATGAAGCCTCCTGGCCGGCCGTCGAACAGGTAGGGATCCAGGTCGACGGCGAGGTCGATGTACTTCAGACCATCGAGGACCACTGGAAACGGCACCCTCGGGATCTCGACCGCCTCCTGGACGACGTAGCTCTGGGTGGTCGCGATCTCGATCGCCGACTCCCACTCCGCCTGGTCGACGGTCCAGCCGAGGACCACACCCTTGCCGCCGTACTCGTCGTTCGGCTTGAGAACGAGGGTCTCGCGCCGTTTCGCGATGTCCTCCGCCAGCTCGGGCCTGACCCGCCGCGTCCACGGGATGTGTCGCCCGATCGCAGCCCGCTGGGCGGGCGTGTAGAGGCGTTCGTAGCGGACGTCGGACAGAAGCGCGAGGCTCATCTTCTTGTGCAGGAGCTTCGCGCGGAAGCTGTTGACGACGCATGCGGCTCGGGCCATGTAGGCCTCGAGCAGCGCTTGCGTGCCTTCGCCTCGCTCGAGCAGCTCGCTCGTGAGCACGCGACGGTAGACGAGGTTGACCGCGGTGCCCTGCGCGAACAGCTTGCCCGACCGGAACTCGAGTGCCCGAGGGTCGCAGATGACTGTCTTGACGCCAGCGTCCTCGAAGAAGACCTTGAACATCTCGAACTCTGGGGCCGTGGGCAGACCCTCCCAGTCGACAATCGCCATCACCGGCGTCGCCCCGCGGTCCCACTGCCGGAACGCCCGCAGCATGGCCGACAGCTGGCGGCGCCTGGTCGGCAGGAAGCTGCCTCGAAACAGCTTGCGGAACGCTTTCATCACGGGCAGGCGCACAAAGACCGCGGCCAGGTTGTCGCTGTACGCCATCCCCGCCGGAGACTCCGCGTTGTACTCGACAAAGCGGACCTCGTCGGCAAAGAAGCTGTCGAGACGCACGGACGAGGACGACGACCTGAACCCGGGATCCGCCATCGCCAGGCGCTCCTCTTCAGGCTCGAGAGCCAGCTCCCGGCGTAGCTCGTCGTCCTTGAGCACGGCTTTCTCGAGCGCCGCCAGCGCGCTGTAGACCCCCTGCGCGGCCGTCACCGCCTGCTCGTAGCGCGGCCGGGTCAGGATCTGGGGACGGATGGCGACGCACAGCGGCCGCTCGCCGAACATCAAGTGCCTCGCGCGCTGTCCCTCGGTCAGGGCCTCCGCGCTGTCCCCCGTCAGCCGCTCATCGTCAAGCAGGCCGTGGTACGCGGCGACCGGGTCGTTCACGCCTTCGCGGGACTTGCCGCTGGCGCCTTCGAGACGTGCTTCCACCAGCGGTGCTCGTCACGCCACGGCGGCGTGGCCTCGCCGCGCGCGTAGCCGAGGACGAGGTCGCTCATCTTGTCGAGCACCCACTGGAAGTTGTCCTCTTGGATCGAGAAGTTGTCGAAGTCGGGCGCGGGATTGAGAAAGTCGATGGCGTAGAGCACGCCGTCCTTGACGGCGAACTCGACCGTGTCCATGTCATAGCCCAGCGCCTCGACGAGCGTCCGCGCGTCGTTGATCGCCTGGTCGCGCAGCCTCCCCTCGGGCGGGTTGGAGATCTGATAGCGCTCCTCGAACGGAGCCTTCGGGTTGTAGCGGATCGGCAGGATGTGCTGGCGTCCGACGCAGATGCAGCGGATGTAGTCGTCCCAGTGGATGAACTCCTGCAGGATCATCGTCTTCAAGCCGGTCTGGTCGTAAGCAGTGATCAGCTCTTCGATCGAGTGGATGATGAAAACGTCCTTCCAGCCGCCTCCTGTGTTCGGTTTGAGGACCGCCGGCAGGCCCGTGTAGTTGACGAGCGCCTCCCAGTCGAGCGGGAACTGGAGGTTGCGCAGCGAGCGCTGCTGGTCGATGTCGGGGATGTACTGCTTGTTGGGTAGGACGATCGTCTTCGGCACCGCGACGCCGAGCTTGCGAGCCAGGGTGCACTCGAAGAACTTCTCGTCGGCTTCCCACCAGAACGGGTCGTTGATTACGGTCGTGCCCATCAGGACGGCGCTCTTCAGGTGCGCCCGGTAGTACGGCACCTCGTGCGAGATCCGGTCGACGAGAACCGTGTGGTACTGCTCGGCGAGCTCCGACGTCCCGCCCAGGACCGCGAGCTCGGCCGTGATGCCGTCGGCGGCGCCCTTCTTGTTGACGATGTCTAGAAACGGGCCCGGGAACGTGTTCTCGCGTCCGATCAGCAGTCCAATGATCTTATTGCGGGCCATCTTTCCTTCCTCTTTTGTCGCCTAGCTGAGGTACCGCCGCATCATGTCCTTCCAGTAGGGCCAATCGTGCGCCCATCCGGGCCAAATATCGAGCCCGACGTCGATCCCCTTCTCGCGCAGCAGCCCGCCGAGGCGGCGTGAGTCGTCCACGTTCGGGTCCTGCTCGCCGGTCACGATCACCTTTGGGTGCTGCGCGCGCAGCGGGCCCAGGTAGGCATCGTCGTTCAGCCCCGGTAGAAAAGCGAAAAGGTTGGTGAAGTAGGCGTTGTCGTCGTGGTATCCGTCCAGCCATCGCGCGGTGTCAAAGGCCCCGCTCATCGCGATGAATCCGCCGATCCGGGTCGGGTGCCTGGCCGCCAGGAGAACCGCGTGCAGGGCGCCGAACGACGCGCCGCAGGCGATCGGCTGGCCGGAGATGCGCGGCAGAATCTCGTCGACGAGGTAGGCCTCGTACTGGAGGTGGCGCCAGACCCGCTCCGCGGGCGGCCGGTCCCTCGCGTACCACGATTCGCCGTCGACGCTGTCGACGCAGATCAGCTGGATGACGCCTGACTCGATGAAGTCGCTGAGCGCCCCGACCAGGCCGAAGTCCTCCCATTGGTAGAAACGGCCCATCGAGGTCGGGAAAACCAGCAGCGGCCGGCCCGCATGACCGAAGTGGAGAACCTCCATCTCGCGGCCGAGGGCGTGGCTGAATTCCTTTATGTAGTCGCGCTGCATCTCAGTGGTGGTGGTGATCGGCATGGTGGTCATGGTGAGACATCTCGTGCCCGCTTGTCGGCGCGGTCTCCATCGCCTTCAGCATCTCGAGACCACCCGTGCGCAGGAACCGCCAGCCCAGGATGAGCGCGAGCCCGAGCGCGGCGAAGTCGAGGATGGTCGTGTAGTTCCAGCTCGGACGCGTCTGAAAGGCCTCGATGACGTGATGCGTGGGGACGAGGCCGAGCACCTGGAAAAGCGCCCCGATGACGAGGCCTGCCAGGACCATTGCTCCGTACGAGGTGACCAGCAGATAGAGGCTCGTCCGCCCTCCGTAGTACTTCCGGTAGATGTTCAGGATCGGGATGATGAGGAGGTCGGCGAAGATGAAGCTGATGACGCCGCCGAAGCTGATGCCGCCGTTCCACAGCACCACCGCCAGCGGAATGTTGCCGACAGAGCACACAAAGGTCAGCATCGCGATCACCGGGCCGATGATCGGTCCCCACACCGCCGCCACCGTCGGATCGCTGGACACGAAAAGCGTCTGCCAGAAGCTGTTCGGCACCCACGCGGCCAGCGCGCCCGCGATCAAGAAGCCGAGAACGAGGTCCTGGGCGATGCTCGCGATATCCGAATAGAAGACGTGGCTCACGGCGGTGAAGCCTCGCGCTGAGAAGAGCCTGTTCAGGAAAGATCCGCCGGTGACGGACATGTCCATCTCGCCGTGGCCCTCCATGCGGCCACGCACGCCCTTCTCCGCCTGGGCCCGTGCTTTTTCGACCATCCGGGAGCGGAGCGTGTACTTGAAGGTCACGGCCAGGATCCCGATCATCAGCAGCCCACCGGCGAGCTCCGCCGTCAGGAACTGCCAGCCCAGCAGGACGAGCAGGACGAGACCAAGCTCGAACACCAGGTTGGTGCTCGCGAACTCAAAGAGGATGGCGTTGGTGAAGGTCGATCCCTTCCGGAACAGCCCGCGGGCCACCGCGACGGCCGCGTACGAGCAGCTCGAGCTTGCGGCGCCGAGCACTGTCGCGAAGCTGACTCCGCGAAGATCGTCGGTGCCCAGGGCTCTGACCACCGCTTCTCGGGACACGAGCGATTGCACGACGGCGGAGATCAGGAAGCCGAGGGCGAGGGGCCACAGGACCTCCCAGAACATGAAAAAGGCCATCTGGAGCGCGTCCCAGATTGCGAGCAGCACCGCGGACATTGGAGGATTTATACCGCCTTGACGAAACCAGCCCCGGTAACAGCAGAGAAGCGCTGATGTACATCCGCGTGCTTGTCCTGTCCCTTTTGCTCTTCGTGGCGGCATTCGGCGCACACGAGGTGATGCATCTCCTACTTATCTATGCGGTGGGCGGGCAGGGCTCGATCGTCGCGCGGCCGTGGCACCTTGGGTATCTCGACCTCTCCATCTGGTCGCTGCACGCGCAGCCCACCCAGCCGCTCGACGTCGTCCGCCAGTCGATCGTCAACTTCTTCGGTCCGTTCCTGGCGGCCATCCCTTTTGCGGCCCTGCTCTGGTATGTGCGTGAGCCGATCCCACTCGCGGCGCTGATCGCCAATGTGGTGATCCTGGTCTTCTACGCGATCATCGAGCTTGGCGACCTCCTGCTCGAACAGGTCTGGCACGCCGACGTTTCGTTGCTGACAACCCCGGAGTTCAACTACGGCGTTCCACTTCTGCTCATCCTCTTCACCGGGCTGACGCTGGCGGCCGTCTCAGCCATTCGCGAGCGCGGGCAGTCCATCCCCGAGTGACGTGCAGGTCGCGACCGGATGCAAGCCCGGCGCAGTGCCACCACCGCACGCCCACGCGCGGCCTTCGAAGATCGCCAGCTGGAAGCCGTGCCGCGGTACGAGCATATTCTGGGTGCGAACCCACATCCCGCCGCGCTCGAACGCGAACTGATCAACGATTCGAGATTCACTTGCGTCCTCGCCGCCGGCCACGATGACGTCTCCGTTGGTGAATGACGCGGCCCCGCCGCCGCTCGTGGGCAGCGGGATGACCGCGAAGCTTCGGGACCACAAGCCCGTCTTCACGATCAGGCAATCGACTCGAGCGGTGGTCGGCGAACGGCCTCCCGCGACGCAGACCGCATCACCAAGTACGAAACCCGCCACATGGTTGCGCGGGACCGGCATCGGCGAGGTGACATGCCAGGCATTGGTTTTCGGATCGAACGACTCGCCGATCGCGACATTGCCTCGGCTCGTGTTGCCTCCGATCGCGTAGAGCTTCCCTCCGAGGGCGATCAGCGCGTGGCCGCCGCGCGCGAAGTGCATCGGCGCCAGCTCGCTCCACCGATCCTCGTCGAGTCGGAACACGCGTGCACTGTCACGTCCGTTGCTGTGACCGCCCGCGATGTACACGCGATCATCGAGGGTCGCCGCCGATGGATGGTCCAGCGGCAGCGGGAGCCTGGGGCCGACGGACCAGCTCGTCCCGTCGAAGACGTACACGATATTGAGGCTCGCGCCCGCAGCATTGAAACCCCCCATCACGTAAAGCCTTCCGGCCGCCGCAGCAGCGGCAGTCTCCTCGATGGGAGACGGCAGTGATCGCTCGATCCGCTGCAGAGGCTCAGCCGAGGGCGAGGAACTCGGCGAGGCAAGCGAGGGACTGGGCGACGGTCGCGCGGTCGCAACGGTGCCCGAGCTGCAAGCCCCGACGAGTAGCAGCGAAGCGACGGCACAGGCAACTCTTCCCCGTTTACGGGGAAGTACCCGACTCCTCCCCATCAAAGAAGAGGTGGCCCGAAGGGCCGGAGGGTCGCCGGGGATGGAGCTACACCAGACGGGGTCAGAAGCAACACATTAAATAGAAAGGGCGAGCCCCGAAGGCCCGCCCCAAACGCCGCGTTGAAGGGTCACCTCGTTAAACGCTGCCGCCCCTTCAGCCTTGCGCTTCGACCGGCCGTCGCATAATCCCCCACATGGCGACCGCGCTATCGCTCACGCACCTCGGGTCGCTCATGCACGGCGTCCGGAGCGTGGACCAGGTCGGAGCCGACGAGCGAGCGGCCTCTCTCGCCAAACGCTCGATCAAGAAGTCCTCGAAGCTCTGGGCGCTCGACCTGGCGGTCCGCTGCATGGACCTGACCACCCTCGAAGGAGCGGACACTCCAGGCAAGGTCGCGGCCATGTGCGCCAAGGCGGTGCGGCCGAAGCCGGGCGACGCGACCGTGCCTTCGGTGGCGGCGGTGTGCGTCTATCCCTTGCGAATCGCAGACTGCGTGCAGGCGCTCCACGGCAGCCAAGTGCGCATCGCGTCGGTGGCGACCGCGTTCCCCTCGGGCCAGAGCTTCACCTCGATCAAGGTCGCCGAGACCGAGCAGGCGGTGCAGGCCGGTGCGCACGAGATCGATATGGTCATCGACCGGGGTGCGTTCCTGTCCGGCGACTACCAGCGGGTGTACGACGAGATCGTCGCGGTCAAAGAGGCGTGCGGCGCCGCGCATCTCAAGGTCATCCTCGAGACCGGCGAGCTTGGTAACTACGACGCCGTGCGGCGAGCGAGCATCCTGGCCATGGCCGCCGGCGCGGACTTCATCAAGACCTCGACCGGCAAGGTGCAACCTGCGGCCACGCTGCCGGTCGCGCTCGTGATGATGGAAGCCATCCGCGACTTCGTCCGCGAGACAGGCCGTCCTGTCGGCTTCAAGGCCGCGGGCGGAATTCGCACCTCCAAACAGGCGATTGCGTATCTCGTGATCACGTACGAGACGCTCGGTGTCGAGTGGCTGACTCCGGAGCGCTTGCGCCTCGGCGCTTCGACCCTCCTCAACGACGTGTTGATGCAGATCGACAAGGAGCGTAGCGGCGCGTACCAGTCCGCTGATTACTTCACGGTCGACTGATGGCGATCACCAAGAAGCAATCCGCGGAGCTGGCCCGCCAGGCATTCGAATACGCCCCCGCCCCGGAGGCGATCGACCACGTCAAGATCCAACCGCGCTACGGGCTGTTCATCGGCGGCCGCATGGTCGAGGCACACAGCAAGAAACACTTTCCAACGATCAACCCGGCCACGGAGAAAACGCTGTCTCAGGTCGTGGACGCCGATGAGGTTGACGTCGACCGCGCCGTCAAGGCGGCGGGCAAGGCATTCGATTCATGGGCGCGCCTGTCGCCCTCTCGACGATCACGCTATCTCTTCCGGATCTCGCGCCTGCTCCAGGAGCGCTCGCGCGAGCTGGCGGTGGTCGAGACGATGGACGGCGGCAAGCCGATCAAGGAGTCTCGAGATGTCGACATCCCGCTCAGCGCGGCGCACTTCTTCTATTACGCGGGCTGGGCCGACAAGCTCGAGTGGGCTTTTCCGAATCGCAAGCCAAGTCCGCTCGGGGTCGCCGGCCAGGTCATCCCGTGGAACTTCCCCCTGCTGATGCTGGCGTGGAAGATCGCGCCGGCGCTCGCCGCCGGCAACACCGTCGTGCTCAAGCCCGCAGAGACAACGCCACTGTCGGCGATGGTCTTCGCGGAGATCTGCATGCAGGCGGAGCTGCCACCCGGCGTGGTCAACATCGTCACCGGCGCGGGCAAGACCGGTTCGCTCCTCGTCTCACATCCTGGCGTAAAGAAAGTCGCGTTCACCGGCTCGACGGAGGTCGGCAAGCTGATTCAGCGCGCCATCGCCGGCAGTGGCAAGAGGGTGACGCTCGAATTGGGTGGCAAAGCCGCCAATATCGTTTTCGAAGACGCGCCCCTCGATCAGGCGGTCGAGGGCATCGTCAACGGCATCTACTTCAACCAGGGACACGTCTGCTGCGCCGGCAGCCGGCTGCTGGTCCAGGAGTCCATCGCGGAGCCGCTGCTCGAGAAGCTGAAGCGGAGACTTTCGACCCTGCGGCTGGGCGATCCGCTCGACAAGAACACAGACATCGGGGCGATCAACTCGCGGGCGCAGCTGGAGAAGATCCAGGGACTGGTCGACTCCGGCATCGAGGAAGGGGCAGAGCTCTATCAGCCCGACTGCGTGCTCCCGGAGCGCGGATTCTGGTTCCCGCCCTCGCTCTTCACGAACGTGTCGCAGTCCTACCGGATCGCCCGCGAAGAGATCTTCGGACCGGTCCTCTCGGTTCTCACGTTTCGAACGCCGAACGAGGCGGTGGAGAAGGCGAACAACACGCCGTACGGCCTTTCCGCGGGTGTGTGGACGGACAAGGGGTCGCGCATCCTGTGGATGGCGGAGCGCCTGCGGGCCGGGGTGGTTTGGGCCAACACGTTCAACCGCTTCGACCCGACGTCGCCGTTCGGCGGGTACAAGGAATCCGGCTTTGGCCGCGAGGGTGGCGTCCACGGCCTGCTTCCCTACGTGAATCTCAACTGATGGATGTTCGCAAGACGTACAAGCTGTTCGTCAACGGCGAGTTCGTCCGCTCCGAATCGGGCCGCGCCTACCGGCCCGACGGCCGGGTCAACGTGCCACGCGGCTCGCGTAAAGACCTGCGCGATGCCGTGCGGGCGGCGCGCACCGCGTTTACCGGATGGGCCGGGCGCACCGCGATGAATCGCGGCCAGATCCTCTACCGCGCCGCCGAGATGCTGGACGGTCGGGCGGCCCAGTTCGTCGAGCTCCTCGGCGGGGGCGTACGCGCGCGACGTGAGCTCGAGCGCTCGGTCGAGACGCTCGTCTGGTACGCCGGCTGGACCGACAAGCTGCCGCAGATCATGGGTACCGTGAACCCGGTCGCGGGACCGTATTTCAACTTCACCATCCCGGAGCCGACCGGCGTCGTCGCCATCGTCGCGCCGGAGCAGGATGCGCTCAGCGGGCTGGTACGCCGGCTCGCGCCGGTGCTTTGCGGAGGCAACGTCGTGGTCGCGCTCGCCGCGGAATCACAGCCGTTGGCTGCGCTGACACTGGCCGAGGTGCTGGCCACGAGCGACGTGCCCGCTGGCGTCGTAAACATCATCAGCGGCCAGCGCAAGGAGCTCTTGCCCTGGCTCTCGTCGCACATGGACATCAACGCGATCGACACGGCGGGCTGCACCGCCGACGAAATCAAAGCAATCGAGGAATCAGCGGCAGGCAACGTGAAGCGTGTGATCAAACTCACAAAGGACGAGATGAGTCCTTACCTCATCTCCGCTTTCATGGAAATGAAAACGGTGTGGCATCCAATTGGTGTTTGATCGTCCGTAAAATTGCTGTTGCATGACTGAGGTCCTCACCCAGCCGGCCCCGAGCGAAACGTCGGGACTTGCGCTGGACCGGGCCAGTCACCCCAAGCCGATGATCAGCTCGGCGCAGATCGCGCGGCGGGTTCACCGCCTGGGCCGCCGTATCTCGGAGGTCTACGTCGACATCGACACACCCTTGGTGATGGTCGTCATCCTCAAAGGCGCCACCGTTTTCGCCGCCGACCTGCTGCGCAGCCTGAGCATCCCCGCCGAGCTCGAGTTCGTTCGCGCTTCAAGCTATCCGACCGGAACCTCGAGCAACGGTCGGTTGAGGCTGGCGCACATGGTGGAAGGCACTCTTGTCGGCCGCCACGTGCTGCTGGTCGAGGACATCATCGACTCCGGCGTCACCGTGAACGCAGTCGCCCGACGGATTCGACGGCTCGGCGCCGCCTCGGTGCGGCTGGCGGCGCTGCTCGACCGACCGGCACGCCGCCAGGTCGAGGTCAGGATCGACTTCACCGGCTTTGTGATCCCCGACCGTTTCGTGATCGGCTATGGCCTCGACTACGCCGGGCTGTACCGCGAGCTGCCTCACATCTACGCCCTGACATAGAGCCGCGCTTCTTCGGCTGGAAGAAAGCCGAGCTGCACTCGCACCTTGATGGAGCGGTGCGCCCGTCCACGGCGGAGGGACTGGCCGGGAGGCAAGGCCTTCGCATGGTGGCGCCCGACGACTGCCCCAGCCAGGCCGAGTACATCAGGTACTTCGGCGATGCGATCGCCGTGATGCAGACCGAAGGCGCGCTCGAGCGCATCGCGCGTGAACTATGCGAGGACTCCGCGGCGGAGAACGTCGATTACCTGGAGGTGCGGTGGGCGCCGCGACTGCACCTGGGGAGCAGTCTGACCGTCGAGCAGGTGATCCAGGCTGTGCTCACGGGCCTCGCGGCCGGTCCGATCAACGCCGTGGCCATCGTGTGCGCGATGCGCCAGCACCCTCCCGATGACAACGTCGACCTCGCGAAGGTCGCGGGCCGCTTCGCAGGCAAGGGCGTGGTGGGTTTCGACCTCGCCGGCGACGAGGTCCGCTACCCGGCGGCGCCCCAAGCGCCCGCGTTCAAGGCGGCCCGCGCGGCCGGGCTTCATCTCACGTGCCACGCGGGCGAGGCGGGGGATCCCTCCAACGTCGAAGACGCCCTCAGGCTTGGCATCGAGCGCATCGCCCACGGCGTGATCGGTGCGCGCGAACCACGCATCGCAGGCCGCCTTCGCGACGAGGGCGTGGTCCTGGATATGTGCCCGACCGCGAATTGGAAATGCAAGGCGATCCCCAAGCTGTCCGACCATCCGCTCCCCGCCCTGGTCCGTGGAGGGGTGCGGTGCACGATCAGCACCGATTCCCGCACGGTCGCCGCCACCACGCTGAGCCACGAGTTCGAGCTGATGTCCGAAATCGGCATGACGGACGAAGAGCTCCGCCGCTGCAACGAAACCGCCTACGAGGCGAAGTTCGGCTAAGGAAGGGAGCGAACTCTTCGCCACCTGTGGGGAAGTACCCGGCGGAGCCGGGGGATGGGGCTGACCTAGTTTCCCGTCCCGAAAAGCCGGTCGCCGAAGTCGCCCAGCCCCGGAACGATGTACGCCTTGTCGTTGAGGCGTTCGTCGAGCGCCGCGGTGTAGACGTCAACCTCGGGGTGGCGCTCTTCGAGCACCTTCACGCCTTCCGGCGCGGCCACGATGCACACCATGCGCGTGTCCCGGCCGCCGGCCTCCTTGATCAGGTCCAGGGCCTGCGCGGCCGAACCGCCCGTGGCAAGCATTGGGTCGAGCAGCAGTGGGATCTTGCCCTTCAGCTTCGGCAGCTTGTTGTAGTAGATGCGTGCCACCGCGGTCTCCTCGTCGCGCTCGAGGCCGATGTAGCCGACGCTGACCCGCGGCAGCAGCTCGAGCACGGGCGCCAGGAGGCCAAGACCCGCCCGCAGCACCGGGATCGCCACCACCTCGGCCTCGATCTCGATCGCATCGGCCTCGGCGAGCGGCGTCCGGACCTTGCCGCGCCTTACCGGAAGGTCCGCCGTGGCTTCATAGAGCAGCATCGTGATCACGTTGCGAGCGAGAGTCCGAAACTCCTCGGGCTCGGTGGTGCTGTCGCGCAAGCCCCGCAGGCTGTCCGCGACGAGCGGGTGCTTACTGACGCTTAGCGGCACTTGCGTCGCGCTTGATCAGCCGCCGGATTGCGTCGACCGCCACCGCGAGCATGCGGTCCATGTATGAAGGGTCGAGGTGATGGATCTCGCCCGCGCCGACCTCGTCCACACACAGGCACACGGTGCCCGCCCGCATTTTGCGCAGCCGCGACACGATCAACAGCGTTGAGGTTTCCATATCGGCGCCGATGATCCCCGCCTTCGTCCACATTTCCAGCTCGCCTCGCAGATCAGGCCGCGGCATCTGGTCCGGCACCAGGTCCGAGTAGAGCGCGTCGACCGAGCGCATGAGTCCGACGTGGTACGGGACCCGCGACGCCTCGGCTGACTCGATCAGCGCGTTCACCACATCAAGCGACGCGATGGCGGGGTATTCCTTCGGCACGTAGCCGTCCGGCGTTCCCTCGCTGCGCACGGCCCCGATTGCGATCAGGAGATCGCCCATCTTGATCCCGGGCTGCAATGCTCCACATGTGCCGACGCGCAACAGCGTGTGCACCCCTAGCTCGTGCAGTTCCTCGACACCGATCGCGACCGACGGCCCACCCATTCCGGAGGACATCGCGGAGACGGGCACTCCCTCAACCCTGCCGGTGAACGTGCGGTACTCGCGGCTGAAGGCGACCTCATGCGCATCGTCCAGGTGCTTGGCGATGAGCGGAGTTCGGAAGGGATCGCCGGGGACGAGCACGTAGTCGCCGGCGTCGCCCGGGCCGAGGCCAACGTGGTACTTCTTCTCGGTCACGGCCATCGGGCGAATACTAGTCGCCCTTTGTTACACCGTCCTTGTCCACCCGGGCGAGCACGTGCGGCGGCCGCCGCACCAGGCTGTCGCTGAGCTTCCACGCACCCCGCAGGCGAGCCGACACACGATCGACAAGATTCTGCGAGCGCGCATGAACCGTGACAAGAGGATCTCCGGCCGCGACCCGGTCTCCGACGTGAGCCGCGATGACAAACCCCGCGGCCGGATCGACCTTGTCCTCCTTGCGCATCCGTCCGGCGCCGAGCTCGATCGCGGCCAGCCCCACCTCCAGCGCGTCGATCCCCTCGACGTGACCCTCGGATTCCGCTTTGACCTCAACCTGCACCGGAGCGACCGGCAATCCGCGCTCCAGGTGCCCGCCCTGCGCCGCGAGCATCCGCTCGAACGTCTGTCGCCCCGCGCCCGACCGCAACACCTTCTCCGGATCGGCCGACACCCCTGCGACCTGGCACATCTCGCGCGTCACACGCAGACAAACCTCGAGCAGCTCGTCGTCGCCGACCCCGGCGAGCGCGTCCAGGGCTTCCTGGACCTCCAGGGCATTGCCGACCGAGCGCCCGAGCGGGTTGTCCATCGCCGTCACCAGCGCCACAGTGCGGCGCCCGGCGCCCTCTCCGAGCTCGACCATCTCGCGCGCGAGCTGCTCAGCCGACGCGACGTCGGGCATGAATGCGCCACGCCCGAACTTCACATCGAGCACGATGGCATCTGCGCCCGCGGCAATCTTCTTCGACATCACGCTCGAGGCGATCAACGGGATCGAGGGCACGGTTGCGGTCACGTCGCGCAGCGCGTACAGCAGCTTGTCCGCCGGCACCATGCGCGGCGACTGCGATGCGACCGCGATCCCGATCTCTCGCACCTGCTTGATGAACCGATCCGGGTCGAGGTCGACCGTGAGGCCGGGCACCGACTCAAGCTTGTCCAGGGTGCCGCCCGTATGGGCGAGGGCGCGACCGCTCAGCTTCGGCACCTTGACCCCACACGCCGCCGCCAGCGGCGCCGCGATCAGCGTCACCTTGTCGCCGACGCCTCCGGTCGAATGCTTGTCGACCTTGATCCCCGGGATCGCGCTGAGGTCGAGCACCTCGCCGCTCGCCACCATGGTCTGGGTCAGCGCGAGTGTCTCCGCTGCGGTCATGCCCCTAATGCAGACCGCCATCAGCCAGGCCGCCATCTGGTAGTCGGCGATCTCGCCGCGGACATAGCCGGAGAGGAGAAACTCGATCTCTTCCGGCGGGTGCTCATGCCCGTCGCGCTTGCGTCCGATGACCTCCAAAGGGTTCATCGGAGGCAATCGTAAGCGGGTGTACAATCCGCCCGATCAAGGGAAACGCGCCTGGGATTCACCCGGGCTTTCAGTTCTGATAGGGAGCGAAGAGGATGGGCCATAAGCGTCTTAGGTTCGTCGGTTTGATTGCTGTCGCCATGGTCCTGGCCGTGGCCTGCGGCTCAAGCGGCGGCGGAACGCCGACGAAGACCTTCAAGATCGGATTGGTCACCGACACCGGTGGCCTCAATGACAAGAGTTTCAACCACCTTGCCGACGTCGGCCTCGAGAAGGCCAAGACGGACTTCAAGATCCAGGGTGACGTCAAAGAGTCGAAGACAGGTGACGACTACATCCCGAACCTCACCGACTTCGCGAGCAAGAACTACGACCTGGTGATCGGGGTCGGCTTCCTTATGCAGCAGGCGCTCGGCACCGTCTCCGGAACATTCCCAAACATCCACTTCGCGATCATCGACGGAGCGGGTACCGACGCCAAGGGGGTTGACCTCAAGCACCCGAACGTCCAGTCCCTGTTCTTCAAGGAGCAGGACGCGGGGGCCATGGTCGGAGTGATCGCCGGCTGGCTGGAGAAGAATGGCAAGGCCAAGAAGAACCAGCACGTCGTCGGCGCGGTGGGGGGAATCAGCATCCCGCCGGTGAACCACTACATCGCGGGCTACAAGTGGGCCGCCAAGATGGAGGATCCGTCGATCAAGGTCCTCGTCGGCTACTCGAACAACTTCAACGACCCTGCCAAATGCAAGTCGATCGCGCAGGCCCAGATCAACCAGAAGGCCGACGTCCTCTTCCAGGTGGCCGGCGGCTGCGGATTGGGCGTTCTCCAGGCCTCGGGCCAGGCAAGCGTCTACAGCGTCGGCGTCGACGCCGACCAGAAGGACGCCGACCCGTCGGTCATCGCGAGCGCGCTCAAGAAGGTCGACGTCGCGACGTACACCGCGATCCAGAACGTGGTGAAGGGTCAGTTCCAGGGTGGAGCGCTGACGTTCAGCATCGCCAACGAAGGCGCCGGCTACGCGGTCGACAACTTCGAGCTGCCCGCCGAACTCAAGACCGAGCTCGACAAGATCCAGGGTCAGATCAAGTCGGGCGCCCTCGTCCCGCCCGCGGACATTCCCGCATAGCAACAGCATCGGGGACGGGCGCACGCGCCGCCCGTCCCCGACCGCCTGGGCTGCCGCCCGCCGTCCGGCGTCTCGTCGGCGGACTTGCGATGCCGCTCGGGTCGGTGATCTTTGCGTTTGTCGTCGGAGCGCTGATCTGCGTCGTCACCGGCGCCAATCCCATCGATGCCTACTCCGGCCTCCTCTGCGGGGGATTTGGGATCGCCTGCCCACAAGGCGAAAACTCGGCCTTGCAGATCTCCAACACGATTGTTTTCCTGACCCCGCTGATCATGACCGGGGTCGGCGTTGCGCTGCCGTTCCGGGCGGGCCTCTTCAACATCGGCGCGGAGGGCCAGCTGCTTGCGGGTGCCATCGCGTGCACGGCAATCGGGGTCCAGTTCAGAGACCTGCCGTCGCCGATCCTGCTGCCCATGGTCCTGGTGGGCGGGATGGCGGCCGGGGCACTGTGGGCGGGGATCGCGGGGGTGCTCAAGGCGACCATTGGCGCCCATGAGGTCGTGACCACGATCATGCTCAACTACGTCGCTCAGTGGCTGCTCCGTTACCTCATCATCGGTGGGCCTCTGCAGCTGGGCGAAGGTACGTCGACGTCTCAGCCCATCGGTCAGGGCGCACGATTGGCGACGCTTCTGCCCGCCGACAACTCGCTCATCATCTTCGGGCTGCCCGCGAGCGTCTACCGCGTGCACACGGGGTTGCTGATCGCGCTTGTCGCTGCGGTCGCTTTTGCGTTCCTGCTGTGGAGGACCTCCTTCGGCTATGAGATCCGCGCGGTGGGCCAGAGCCAGAAGGCGGCTCGCTACGCGGGCATCAGCGTCCGCCGCACGATCATCCTCACCATGCTCATTGCGGGCGCCTTCTCGGGCCTCGCGGGAGCCATCCAGATCGCCGGCGTCGACCACAACCTGACGGACAAGTACTTCAGCGACACGACCGGGTTCGATGCCATCGCTGTCGCGCTGCTCGGCCTGGGCAGCGCTCTCGGCATCGTCCTCGCGTCGCTGCTGTTCGGGGCGCTGCACGCCGGCGGCGCGATCATGCAGAGCGACGCCGGGATCTCGAGCAACCTGGTCCTTGTCCTGCAGGCGCTCATCCTCTTCAGCATCGCCGCCAACTTTGTCGGCGCGATCCGGCGGGGCCTGCCGTTCGGTCGCACGTCGGCCGCGCTGCCACCCGAGCTCCCGCCGGCTGCGGGCCTGATGTCCGAAGCCGCCGCGCCACCACCGGACCCCACGTGAGCGCGCTCGGCGACGTCGGCCAGCTGCTCCTGACAGCAAACCTGTGGCAGGCGGTGCTTGCTGCGGCCGTCTTGCTCCTGCTGCCCGCCCTCGGAGGGGTGATCTCTGAACGCAGCGGCGTAGTGAACATCGCAATGGAAGGCATGATGCTCACAGGCGCGTTCTTCGCGGTCGTGGCGGACCTCGCCTGGCACAACGCCTGGCTGGCGACCGCGGTGGCGATCATCGCCGGTGGATTGATCGCTTCGATCCACGCTGTGGTCTCGATCCAGTTCCGCGCGGACCAGATCGTCAGCGGAATCGCGATCAACATCTTCGCGGCGGGACTGACTGTGTTCCTGGTCAACCGCATCTACGGCCTGCAAGACATCGGGCACATCGGGCCGAGCGAGGGTCTCCCCTACATCGACATCCACGGACTCGACCAGATCCCGTTCTTCGGCAAAGTACTGTTCCAGCAGAACGTCGTTGTCTATTTGGCCCTGATCCTGTTGGTCGGGATCCATATCCTTTTGTTCAGGACCAGGCTCGGGCTTCGCATCAGGGCCGTCGGCGAGCACCCGCAGGCAGCCGACACCGCGGGCATCAACGTTTTCCTCATCCGCTACAGCGCGGTGATCTCGAG
>WNFW01000809.1_pt1 | contig 20551 bp, 21 predicted proteins | sample 5400131 | NCBI WGS metagenome assembly WNFW01 (sample SAMN13153362, study PRJNA577476) | soil metagenome | isolation source: 20 cm soil or saprolite under grassland replicate 1 | place: USA:California | collected 2016-06-15 | reverse complement strand
CGACGGCGCGCGCCCACGGCATGCTCGTCATGGTCGGCTGCATGATCGAGACGTCGCTCGGCATCACCGCCGCCGCGCACCTCACGCCGCTCGTGGACGCCGCCGACCTCGATGGCGCGGCCCTGACCGTGGACGACCCGTTTACGGGCGCGACCATCGGGCAAGGCCAGATTCGGTTGCCGGCTGAACCGGGCCTGGGTGTCCGGCGGCGATGACCTATGCGGCAGTCGTCCTCCCAGTCCCGGTAAGCCGCTCCTACATCTACGAAGTCCCTGAACCGCTCGCGGCACGCGTCGTCCCAGGTGCGCGGGTGGTGGTGCCGTTGCGGCGCCGCAGCGTCGTCGGAATCGTGACGGAAACGTTCAGCGATCTGCCGTCAGCCGTCAGCAACATCAAACCGATTTCCGCCGCACCCGACGATCAGCCCGCGCTCTCACCCGCGCTGCTCGCCTTGGGCCGCTGGATCTCCGACTACTACGGTGCCCCCGTCGGGGTGTCGCTGCGCGCGATCCTCCCAGGCCCGCTGTGGAGTGTCGCCCGGCCCGCCGGACCGGCACCGGCCGCAGAACGTCTCCTTGTGCTCATCGGGAATGGACTGGAGTCCCTGCTCGAGCGGGAGCAGCGTTTCAAACGGGCGCCCAAGCGACGGGCGGTCTATGAAACCGTCGAAGCTCTTGGGGGGCGTGCGCCGGTGTCGCACCTGGTCGATCAGCTGCGGTTGTCCAGGAATGCCCTGGATGGGCTGGTACGGCAGGGCCTCGCGCGCATCGAGCACGTTCCGGAGATGCGCGATCCGTTTTCAGGTCTCTCGTCACCTCCACCACTTTCACTCACCGAGGACCAGCGCCGTGTCGTAGAGGGAATTGCCGGCACACCGATCGATAAGCCTGTCTTACTGCACGGCGTCACTGGCTCGGGAAAGACGCTCGTTTATCTCGACGTCCTTCGTAGCGTCGTAGCGTCTGGCAACGGTGCGATTCTCCTCGTCCCCGAAATCGCCCTCACTCCGCAGACCGTCGCCCGCGTCCGCGGCGTCTTCGGCGACAAGGTCGCCGTGCTCCACTCAGGATTGTCCGACGGCGAGCGTGCCGACGCATGGCGCGCCTTGCGCCGTGGCGAGCGGCTGGTCGCGGTCGGCCCGCGCTCCGCCGTGTTCGCGCCCGTACAGCGGCTCGGCGCGATCGTCGTGGACGAGGAGCACGAGCCGAGTTACAAGCAGGGCTCGTTGCCGCGCTATCACGCGCGCGACGCGGCGGCGATGCGCGCGCAACTGGAGGGGGCGCGGCTGATCCTGGGCAGCGCGACGCCGTCGCTCGAGACGCTGGACCAGGTCGACCAGGGCCGCGTGGCGTTGTTCGAGCTGCCCGAACGCGTGGGCGCGCGGCCGCTGCCACCGGTCGAGATAGTGGACTTGCGCAGCGCGCCGCGGATCGCGCCGTCGGAAGCCGGTGTGATCCCCTGGAGTGAGGCGCTCGATACCGCGATTGCCGGAGCGCTGGAGCGTGGCGAGCAGATCATTCTGCTGCTCAACCGGCGCGGCTTCGCCACGTTCGTCCAGTGTCCGGCCTGCGGCAACGTGCCGGGATGCCCGCAGTGCGCCATCGCGCTCACGGTCCACCACACGCCGCCGGCGTTGCGGTGCCATTACTGCGGGCACGAGGAGCCGATTCCCGAGATCTGCGCGGTGTGTGGCAATCCGACCCAGCGCCTGCGCGGGCTTGGCACGCAGCAACTCGAGCACTTCCTCGGCCTGCGCTATCCCGCGGCGCGCATCGCGCGCATGGATCTCGACACCACCACGAGCAAATGGGCGCACCATCACATCCTGGAGCGTGTCGGGCGCGGCGAGGTCGACATCCTGCTCGGCACGCAGATGATCGCCAAAGGGCTCGATTTTCCCAACGTCACGGTCGTCGGCGTGGTCGATGCCGATACCGGCCTGCATTTCCCCGATTTTCGCGCCGGGGAGCGCACGTTCCAGCTTGTGGCCCAGGTCGCCGGCCGAGCGGGACGGGGGCCGCGCGGTGGCCACGTGTTCGTGCAGACGCGCTCGCCCAATCACCACGCGATCCGCGCGGCGGCGGCGCACTCCGTCTCGCAGTTTGCGGCGGCCGAGCTGCCGCTGCGGGCACCTCCGAACCCTCCTTATCCTCCACGAACCGGCTTGGTTCGCTTCGTCATTGCGACCACCGATCACGCCAGGACGGCGGAGCTGGCGGAAAAGGTCGCCGCCTGGCTGCGACGCGCCTCCCGCGAGCGGCTGGAAGGGCTGCTGACGGTGCTGGGCCCCGCGCCATGTCCCCTGATGCGCATCAAGGGGCGCTGGCGCTGGCACGTGCTCGTGAAGGCGGCGGAGCCGCGCGTGCTCGGCCGCGTCGTGCGCGCGTGGCGCGCGCAGCCGCATCGGGGAGGCGCGGTGATGGTCGATCGCGATCCCGTTTCACTCTTGTGAAAGCCGTTTCCCTTCGGGTATTTTCACCGGCCTGTGAGTCGCCCCCGGTTTCAGTACCGACCACCCAACTTTGCCGCGCCGCCGCTGTCGGGCGCGCCCGACGCGCGATTCACACCCGCACCCGCCGACGGGGTCCTGCCCGACGGTTTTTTTTCGACTACGAACTTGCCGACGTACGTGAAGCTGCCGGGAGAGAGCGGCTGGCGCCGACCGCGGCTGCCGCGCATGGATTGCGTGATCGTGAAGGCCAGCGGTGACGATCTGGTAGTCACGGAGCCGCGCCGCGTACGCAAGGGCGACAAGGTCGCTGTGGGAGCGGCGGAGGACGGCACCGAGGGGATCTTCGTGCACGCCGAGGGTTTTCTCGGCGGCACGCACAGCGCCAACGAGTTCCGCTTCATGGCGGCGGAAGTGTCGCGCGAGCGGCCGGTGGACTACAGCGTGCTCGCGGAGCTGCTGGGCTTGGAGAAAGTGCGCGGCGGTAGGATCCTCTGGGTGATCGGACCCGCGCTCGTGCATGCCCGCGCGCGCGAGGACATGATCTGGTTCATTGAGAACGGCTACTGCCACAGGTTGCTCGGTGGCAACGCCGTGGCGGTACACGATCTGGAGGCGGCGATCTTCGGCACGACGCTGGGGATGTCGAGCTCTGGCGAGAGTGTGGAGGGCGGGCACGGACTGCACATGCGTGCCATCAACGCGATCCGCCGCGCCGGGTCGATCGAGAAGGCCGTGGCCCAGGGAGTCGTCAAGAGCGGCATCATGCATGCGCTGGTGTCCAACCGCATCCCTTATGTTCTCGCGGGCTCGATACGCGACGACGGTCCCTTGCCGGACGTCATCCCCGACACGCTCGCGGCGCAGGACGCCATGCGCGCGCATACATCGACTGCGACGTTCGCGATCTTCGTGGCTACGGCGCTGCACGCGATCGCCGTCGGGAACATGCTGCCCGCGTTTGTGGACTCGGAGGACACCGACAAGATCCGCCCGTTGACGACGATCTGCGTCGATCAAACCGAATTCGTGGTCATGAAGTTGCGTGACCGCGGCACGCACCAGGCCTACGGCGTAGTGACCAACGCGCAGGATTTCATGCACGTCCTGCGCTTCTATGTGGAGCGATGGCAAGCCTCGGCGCCGGCGGTCTTACACCGTTAGCTGCAGGACAGGGCGCGGGCTGGGCCAAGCTCGCCGAGGCCGTCGCGGCGCAGGTGCCGCCGGCGGAGATCGAGACGATCTATGCGTTCCGGCCGATCAAACGGCAGGGACGCGAGTGGGGGACGGCGGTGGTGACGCGCAAGAGTGCCTCCGCCGACGGCCGGTTGCGCGTCTACACCGCGAAATACATGCTCGTGGTGCGTGGCAAGGAGCGCGGGCAGGCAAAAGTGGAAGTCGTTGAGGTGGCGCTCAGCACCGCGGAGGTGTTGGCGCAGGTGTTGCAGGCGACGGTGGACCGGGGTGGCGATACGGAGCTGCCGGTCGAGCTGGGTCCCGCGGTCTGGTACGAAGGGAGGTAGTCCCGAGTTGATTGACGCGCGAATGTTCATCCCGACCAAGGCCTTTCTCACCAAAGGCGTCGGTCGGCACAAGGAAAAGCTCACCAGCTTCGAGATGGCGTTGCGCGATGCGCATCTTGCGAACTTCAACCTCGTCCGGGTGAGCTCAATTTTTCCCCCTCATTGCGAGCTTGTCGATCGCGAAGAGGGGCTGAGCATGCTGCGGCCCGGGCAGGTGCTGTTCACCGTCGTCGCGGAGTCGTCCACCAACGAGCCGAGCCGTCTCATCGCGGCGTCGATCGGGCTCGCGCTCCCCGCCGACCCCTCCCATCACGGATACATCTCCGAACACCACAGCTACGGCCAGAACGAAGTTACCGCGGGGGAGTACGCCGAGGACCTCGCCGCCTCGATGTTGGGGACGGTGCTCGGCGTCCCCTTCGATCCCGAGAAGGCGTGGGACGAGCGGCGCGAGCAGTGGCTGCTCTCCGGCGAGATCGTGCGCACGATGAACGTGACGTCGACCGCCGAGTGCGGTCCCGACGCCCGCTGGACCACCGTGGTGTCCGCGGTCGCGTTCTGCGGTTAGCGTGGCTGTCGCGTTCGCGGCCGGACTGCTGAGTTTCCTGTCCCCGTGCGTGCTGCCGCTGATTCCGAGCTACGTCGGATTCCTCACCGGCATGTCGGTGGAGGAGGTGGAGCAGCGGCGCTGGACGGCATTGCTGCACGGCATCTGGTTCGTCGCGGGGTTCTCACTCGTCTTCATATTGCTCGGCGCGGCCGCGTCCGCCGTGGGCAACTGGCTGCGCGACTATCAGGTGTGGCTGGGGCGGATCGGCGGCGTGCTGCTGATCCTGTTCGGCGTGTACTTGCTCGGCATCCTGCGGCCCGCGTTCCTGATGCGTGAATGGCGCATCCAGCTGGCGCGCAAACCGATGGGCTATTTCGGCTCGGGGGTGGTCGGGTTCACGTTTGGCGCGGCGTGGACGCCCTGCATCGGGCCGATCCTGGGTGGCATTCTGACCCTCGCGGCGACACAGGCCGGTCTGGGACGCGGCGTCACGCTGCTCGCCGCCTACGCACTGGGGCTCGCAGTGCCGTTCCTGGTGACCGCGCTCGCACTGGACAGGTTTTTAGTGTGGTTTCAGCGCTTTCGTCCCTACATTGTATGGGTGGATCGCATCGCCGCTGCGATGCTGATCGTGCTGGGCGTGCTGCTTGTCACGGACAGTTTTACGCTGCTGGCGGGATATCTGCGGGGACTGACGCCCGAGTTCCTGCGGCAACGGCTGTAGAAACCTGACGTCGCAGGACGGGTACCCATTGCCAACCGTTGTGAGAAAGAGGCTGCCATGAACCGGTTTGCCACTTTGGCGAGCATCGCGGTCCTGGGATTGTGTGCCTGTCAGAAGGGACAGGACCAAGGCCAGGCCGGCGACTCGACCGCCCGCAACCTGACGCTCGCGCCCGCCGACTCCACGGCGACGCTGCGCGACATGCCCGAGCATCAGACCAACCCGCCGGCCACGCGCGCGCCCGCGCAGCGCACGCCGACGCGCCGCACGCCGCCGCCGCCGGTCGCTCCGGCACTACGGAGGCTCAGCGCCGGCACCACGTTCGACATTGCGGCGACCGATACGATTTCGTCGCGTACCGCCAAGCCCGGTGAGGCGTTCACGGCCCGCGTCGTCGAGGACGTGAAGAACGCGGCCGGCCAGGTGGTCGTCCCCGCCGGCGCGGTAGTCCACGGGAAGATTACCGACGTAAAACCGGCGCCGAATCCGCGCACTCCGGGGACCTTGACGCTGAGCGTTACGAGCGTCACCCTAGGGGGCAACGCATACCCGCTCGATGCCACGGTGGACTCGCTCGAGACGGTGCACAAGGGCCGCGGCGTGACCTCCGGTGACGCGGCCAAGGTGGGCGCGGGCGCGGTCGCGGGCGCGGTGCTGGGCCGGGTGCTCGGCGGTAACCGCAAGGGCACGATCATCGGCGGCATCGTGGGCGGCGCCGCGGGCGCCGCCGCCGCGAACGCGACCAAGGACTCGGACATCATTTTGCCGGCGGGGGCGCACATCATCATCCGACTGACGAAGGAACTCGCGGTAGCGGCATCTTGACGCGGTGATCCGCACCAAGCTGTCCGTGATGATGTTCCTCCAGTTTTTCATTTGGGGGGCATGGTACACGACGATTGGCAACTACATGTCAGCGCACGGCATGGCCTCGCTGACGTCGTGGCCTTACCAGGTCAACCCCATCGCAGCCATGGTGGCGCCGTTTTTCCTGGGCTTGATCGCGGATCGCTTTTTCGCGACGGAGAGGGTGCTCGGGGTTCTACACCTGCTAGGCGGCGCCATCATGCTCCTGGTTCCTCGAGCCACAGGCGCGCCCACCCTCTTCATTTTCTTGCTGCTGCTTTACAATCTATGCTACATGCCCACCCTTGGGCTCGCGAACTCGCTGGCCTTTCACAACATCAAGGACCAAGAGCAGCAATTCCCATTGATTCGCGTTTTCGGTACGATCGGGTGGATCGTTGCCGGACTCTTCATTGGGTTCGTGCTGCGTCGGTTCACGGGCGACCAGTTGCCCGATAACACCGCCCTGCCGATCTACACGACCGGCGTCGCGAGTGCGCTGCTCGGCCTGTACAGCTTCAGCCTGCCCCACACTCCACCACCGGCCGCCGGTCAACGCGTCTCGCTGCGGAGTATCGTGGGGTTGGACGCGCTCCGGGAATTGGGTAGCGGGCCGTTCTACGTCTTCATCATCAGCTCGATGCTGATCTGCATCCCGTTGTCCGCGTACTACGCCTTCGCCCCAATCTTCGCTCGGGTGAGCGTCTACGACGCGGGCACGACCAACCTCGTCACGAAGCTCTTGCCCAATCCATCGTCTCTCATGACGCTCGGCCAGATGTCCGAGACGGCTTTCATGGTGCTCATGCCACTCATGTTTCTGCGAATGGGCGTGAAGCGCATGTTGCTGGTGGGGATGAGTGCGTGGGTTCTGCGCTACGCCCTCTTCGCGCTCGCCGCGCCGAGTGCAGTGTTCTGGCTCATCGCGCTCGGGATCCTGCTCCACGGCGTGTGTTACGACTTCTTCTTCGTAACGGGCCAGATCTACGTGGACAAGAAGTCAACCCCCGCGGTGCGGGGACAAGCGCAGGGATTCCTCGTGTTGGCCACCTATGGCGTCGGGATGTGGATCGGCGCGCGGATCGCAGGTTCCGTATACAACTCGTTCCTCAGTGGAGCCGCGAATCTGACACTGCAGCAATGGTCTCGATTCTGGGTGCTTCCGGCCGGCTTTGCCGCGGCGGTTTTGGTGCTGTTCGCCCTCTTCTTCCGGCCGCATGCGCAGGAAAGGTCCCGCGGCTCACTTACGGAGCCTCGGGGAGCTCCCTAATCCAAATGTTTCTGTAGCGCACCGGGTTGCCGTGATCCTGTAGCTTCAGCGGCAGCTTGTCAGGATGCGCGCGATAAGGCGGTCGAGCCTGGTTCGCCGTGGGCCCCACCAGCTCGAAGTTATCCTGAATCAGAATCCCATTCAGAAATACCGTCATGCGCGCCGGGCGCTCGACTGAGCCGTCGGCCTTGAAGTGGGGCCGGCGAAACACGATGTCGTACGCCTGCCACGCGCCGGGTGGCCGCGTGGCGTTGACGAGCGGGGGGTTCTCGCCGTAGATCGCCCCCGCCTGGCCGTCGGGATAGGTGTCATTCTGGTAGGAATCCAGCACCTGCAGCTCGTAGATCCCCATCAGAAAGATGCCGCTGTTGCCGCGCTCCTGGCCTTCACCCTGGGGGGGCGTCGGCGTCCGCCATTCGATGTGGAGCTGCACGTCGCCGAACCCGCGCGCCGAAACAAGCATGCCGGTGCCCGGCTTCACTTCGACGTAGCCGTCTTTCACGATCCATTTCGCGGCGCTGCTGTCCTGCGCGCGCCACTGCGCGAGGTCGGAGCCGTCGAACAAGACGATCGCGTCCTTCGGCGCGGGGACCGGCGGGCGCTCCGGGCCCCCCCCGGGGTCCACGACCGGGGGCCGCGGACGATCCATCGAGTGTTGCGGCCACTGCTGGGCTTGTGCCATCAGCAGCAAAGCTAGCATGTCGATCATGGCTTCCACGTCCCCTTAGCGACGGCCGGCACGAACGCATCGACGCCCGCCGGCGGGAAGTCGAGCGTGCGACCCTGCTCGGCGCTCATGTAGGCCGTCATCAACACTTTCACGACGTTGAGGCCGTCATCGAACGTCAGCGAAGGTTTCTGCTTCTTGAGAAAGCAGTGCACGAAGTGACGGTCTTCCGCCTCATACCCATAGGCCACGGCCTCGTTGGCGACGACCGGCATCTGCCCGACCTCGGCATTCTGCTTCTCGACGAGGTCTTCGCCCGTTTTCCCCTGAACTTCGCGACTGAAGAACAGCTTCAGCCCCGAGTCCAGCGAATTCCACGACAGGGAGTACTCCGGGCCGAGCAGTTCAGCCGATAGCCTGAGTCCGGGGCCTACGAAGCTCCACGACGTTGTGGCCTCGCCCATGACCCGATGTCCATCATCCGTTGCGAATTCGATCACCACGCTCGCGAAGTCCTCGGCAGGCGCTTTGTCGTAATCGACCTCCTTGCCCATCGTGGCCGCGAGTTTCTTGCTGTAGGTGGGGCGGGTCCACTTGAGACTGGCGATGTGGGCCGTGATCCGCGCCGGCCGCACTGACGACGTCGGTTTGGCGGGATCGGTGAGCAGGTGCTGCACGAGGAGCGACGAGTGACACATCATGTCATTGAGCACGCCGCCGCCCTGCAGCGCGCCTTGCCAAAACCACGGCCCGTGCGGGCCGCTGTGCTCTTCGGCGGCTCGCGCCAGATACGGCCGGCCCGTGAGCTTGGCTCCTCGACCCCACAGCAAGTTGCGGCCAACCTCTACCTGGGGCGCGAAGACCTGGTTCTCGAGATAGCCGTGCGGTAATCCTACCTTATTGACCAGCTCCAACACCCTTTTTGCCTCACTCACATTCCGGCCAAGCGGTTTTTCACACGCAACGCCAAGCAAGGAGCCTTTGCCGCGCTCGATCGTGCTGACCATCTCTTCGACGTTTTCGATGCGCGCGTAGTTCGGACCGCACAGCCAGATCGCGTCGATTGCGGGATCTTCGACCAGCGCGGCGATGGAGGGATACGGCTTGGCGTCACCCACGCCGAGCGTTTTTGCGATCCCGGCGGTGGTGGCGGCGTTGTTCTGATTGGGACTCCACACGCCCAGGATGTCGGCGTCGCGGACGCCGACGAACCCCAGCATGTGGAATTTCGCGTTGAATCCGCTGCCCACGATCCCAATCCCGAGTCGCTTGCTCATTCCGTCCCCTCGTAGGTGACGCCAAGTTTGCGCAGCGCTGCGTCCGGGCAGCCCTTCCACTCGCTCACGAATGTGTTGCCCTGGTAGTCGAGATCGGCGAATCCGATCTTGCTCGTGAAAAACCCCGACGCGGTCAGGTCGCGGAATATGTTGAAGAAGGCAACACCTTGACTGTGCTGCGGTTTTGCTTTTTTGGGCCAGGCAATGTCGTCCAGAACAGCGGAGCGTTCACTTTCCGAACACTGCAGGAAGGTCTTTCCCGAGCGCTCGGAACACTCGTTATCCAGCCACGCGAGCCCGCCGCGCATCGAGACCTGGCCGTCCGGCCGGTCGCTGAGCATGAAGTCCATGAACTCCGGGACGCCGGCGTCGGTCGCGCTACCCGAGCGCTCGTCGCGCGGGATCACGAGGTCGACCAGCACCCGCACCGTCTCCCATTCGTGCGGCGTGAAAAACGTCGGCGCGTACGGGGGGGGGGCTTGCAGCGCGGTGCGCGCCAACGTTGCCGCCCGTGCCGCCTCTGGCGGCGTCCACTTGAACGCCGCCGTCACAGCGGCCATGGCCAACGCGCCTACCGCTTCGCGCCGTTTCACAAGCTCCTCGCTTTCAGCTGTGTCGCGATGTATTCCGACGTGCGCCACGACAGCGCCATGATCGTCCAGGTGGGATTCTTGTCGGCCTGCGACGTGAAGGGAGCACCATCGGCGACGAAGAGATTCTTGACCTCGTGCGTCTGGCAGTTGCCGTTCACGACCGAGGTCTTGGGGTCGGCGCCCATGCGCGCGCCACCCAGCTCGTGGATGATCACGCCACCCGCCGCGATGCCGTAGCCGTCCTCGCGCGTCGGCATCGGCGAGTAGACCTCACCACCCATCTCCGCGATCAGCGCCCGGAACGTCTCCTGCATGTGTTTGACCTGCAGGTATTCGTGGTCGGTAAACTGCCAGTGGAAGCGCAGCACGGGGATTCCCCATTTGTCCACGACGTTGGGATCGATCTCGCAGTAGCTGCCCTCGTTGGGAATCATCTCGCCGCGGCCGGAGAAGCCCACGTACGCGCCGTAATAGCGGCGATAGTCCTGCTTGAGCTGTTTCCCGTAGCCGCCGCCCGGTGGGTAGCGGTGAATTCCGCCCATGAAGCCGTAGTCCGGCATGTCAGCGCCGCCCCACACCTCGATGTGATAGCCGCGCGGGAAATCGAGCTTCTTGTTGTCCAACCACCACGGCATGTAGACGTGCATTCCTCCCACGCCGTCGTGATTGTGAGGGACGTGATCCATCATCTTCGGGATGAAGCCCGAGACGTCAGTGCCGGTCGTGTCGGTGAGATACTTGCCCACCGTCCCGCTGCCGTTCGCGAGACCGTTGGGAAATGATGGCGACTTGGAGTTGAGCAGCAGGCGCGACGTTTCGCAGGCGCTGGCGGCCACCACGACCACGCGGGCGTCGACGTGATGCTCGCTCGCGTCCTTGGTGTCGATGTACGTGATGCCGCTGGCGCGACCATCTCGGCCCATCGTCACCTCACGCGCCATCGCGTTCGTCACGAGCGTGAGCTTACCCGTCCTGAGGGCCGGGGCGATCAGGACATTCGTCGAGGAAAAGTTGGAGTTCGTCTTACAGCCGCGATTGCACTGGCCGCAGTAGTGGCACGCCGCGCGTCCGGGCAGCGGTCTGGTGAGGATCGAGAGCCGCGACGGGACACAGGTGACATTGAGCCGGCGAGCCGCCTGCTGCACGAGCAACTCGTAGCAGCGCGGTTTGGGGGGCGGCAAGAAGATGCTGTCGGGGGCGTTGGCGATGTTCTCCTTGCTCCCGAACACGCCCACCAGCTGCTCCAACTTGTCGTAATAGGGCCTGACGTCGTCGTAGTTGATCGGCCAGTCATCGCCCAGGCCGTCGAACGTCTTCGCCTTGAAGTCGCGCGGGCCGAAGCGCAGCGAGATGCGACCCCAATGATTCGTCCTGCCGCCGACCATCCGCGCGCGCCACCAGCGGAACCTGTCCCCTCTGGCGACGGTGTAGGGCTCCCCGGGGATCTCCCAGCCGCCGATGCAGCCGTCGAACTCCCCAAAGGGCCGCTCCTTAGTGGAGGCGCCGCGGCGCGGCGAATCGTAGGGCCACGTGAACATGGCCGAGTCGGTCGTGTTGTCCCACGGGCCGCCGGCTTCGAGCACCGTGACGTTGAGGCCGGCCTTCGTCAGGACGTAGGCGGCCATGCCACCGCCGGCTCCCGAGCCCACGACGACGACGTCCGCGGGTGAGGACTGCTGGGTTGGGCGCATTTTCAGAGACCTCTCAGTAGCCCAGTGCAGCGCCGGCGTAGCGTGGGTCAGCGACACCGACCCACCCCCCGGCGGTTCTTTGTATGGCGGCCACCGTCCCCTGCCGGCCGCGCAGCTCGATCGCATGCCCCATCGCGCGGAGCGCCGCCGCGGTCTCGTCGCTCAGCCCGCCGCGCTCGTAGCGGGTGACGTCGGGAAGCGCCTGGTGGTGCATCCGCGGCGCCGCCACCGCGGCGCCCAGGCTCATTCTGTGGTCCAGCACGTTGAGGATGACCTCCGTCACCGTCGTGATGATCGTCGGCCCGCCGGGCGTTCCCAGCACCAGCTGAACCTGGCCGCTGCTGTCGGTCACAATCGACGGCGTCATGGCAGAGAGCATCCGCTTGTCGGGCGCGATGGCGTTGGCCTCGCCCTGCACGAGCCCGTACATGTTTGCCTTGCCCGGTGCCGACGTGAAGTCGTCCATCTCGTTGTTCAAGAGAAAACCTGCCCCCGTCACCGTGACGCGGCTGCCGAAGCCTCCGTTCAACGTCGTCGTGACCGCGGCCGCATTGCCCTGGGCATCGACCACCGAGTAATGCGTCGTGTTCATTCCCTCGCTGCCGCTCGTGGCCTGCGGCGGCGTCGGCGTCGCGTGCTGCGGATCGATCTGCGAGCGCAGCGTAGCGGCGTATGATTTTGAGAGCAAGCGATCGAGCGGCATGTCGACGAAATCAGGGTCCCCCAGCCAATGGTTACGGTCGATGAACGCCCGGCGCATCGCCTCGGTCAGCAGATGCACGTACGCCGGCGTCCCGAAGCCGGGGAGCGTGTCGTAGCCTTCGAGAATGTTCAGGATTTCGCCCATCGTCACGCCGCCGGAGCTGGGCGGCGGCATCGAGTAGATGTGGTAGCCCCGATAGCTCAGCTGCACCGGCGTGCGCCACTTGGCCCGATAGCGCCGCAGGTCGTCCTTGGTGATCAACCCGCCGCCACGGTGCATTTCGGCCACAATCAAGTCGGCGATCTGCCCGCGGTAGAAGACGTCAGGTCCGGAATCGCTGATGAGCTGCAGCGTCCGGGCGAGATCGGGTTGCCGGAACATCGTCCCCGGCGGCGGCGCGCTGTCATGCACCAGGAACTGCGCCCGGCTGGCAGGGAACTTCGCCAGCATCTCCGCCTCATAGCCGATGTCGCGGCTGCGCGCGCTGTCGAGCAGGTGGCCCTGCGCCAGGTGAATCGCGGGAGCCAACAGCGTGGCCCACGGCAGCGAGCCGTAGCGCTTCCACGCTTCGTGCAGCCCCGCGACGCTGCCGGGCACGCCCGAAGCGAGGTGTCCCACCAGGCTCTTGTCCGTCAAGTTGCCGGTGGCGTCGAGATACATGTCGTGCGACGCGCCGGAGGGGGCCGCTTCCCGATAGTCGAGTGCTGAGACTTCGCCGCTGGCCGTGCGGTGCACGATGAAGCCGCCGCCGCCGATGTTGCCGGCTTCGGGGAGCACGACCTCGAGCGCGAAGGCCACTGCGACCACGGCATCGATGGCGTTGCCGCCCTGCTTCAGGATATCGACGCCCGCCTGCGTCGCGAGGGGATGCGCCGTCACGACCATCGCGTGCGGGGCCGTCACCGGCTGCGATCGCAATGTCCACGTGGCGGGGATAACTGGGGGAGGAGCGTCACGAACGAAAGGCGCAGGAGTCGCGGGGTGATGAACACAGCCCAGCGCCGTCACAAGGCAGAGCGCGGAGAGCTTTCGCATTTGGTAATCTTGCGTCTATTTCCCTCCCATGACAAACCGCGATTTTACCGACCCCAGGCCCACGGAGCAGCGCAATCCGCGCACCGAGCGGATCGATGTGGCGTCGAGTCTCGAAATCGTGGATCTCATGAATGCCGAGGATGCAGAGGTAGCAGGGCTGGTGCGCGGGGAGCGCGAGCGGATCGCGCGCGCGATCGACCTCCTCGTTGATGCGATTCGCAACGGCGGCCGCCTGATCTACGTGGGTGCGGGGACGTCGGGCCGCCTCGGCGTGCTCGACGCCGCCGAATGCCCGCCGACATTCGGCGTCCCTCAGGCGATGGTGACCGGTGTGATTGCCGGAGGCTACGCGGCGCTGGTGAAGAGCGCCGAAGGCGCCGAGGACGACGCCAATGCCGGCGCGACGGCGATGGATAACGCGGCGGTGACCAAGCGCGACGTCGTCGTCGGCATCGCCGCGAGCGGTACGACGCCGTACGTGCGCGTCGCGCTCGCGCGCGCGCAGACCCTCGGCGCCCGCACGGTGCTCGTGACGTGCGGGTCGCCGCCCAAAGTGCTGACGGAAACGTGCGACGTCATCATCAATCCCGTCACGGGGCCTGAAGCGCTCACCGGCTCGACGCGCCTCAAAGCCGGCACCGCGACCAAGCTCGTGCTGAACACGCTCACCACCGGCGCCATGATCCGGCTCGGCAAGGCGTACGGCAATCTCATGGTGGATCTGATGGATTGGAGCGTCAAGTTGCACGATCGCGGCGAGCGGATCGTGATGGAGTGTTGCGGCGTGAGCCGGGACGAGGCGCGCGCGGCAATCGACAAGGCGGAAGGCAGTGTCAAGCTCGCCATCGTGATGGTGCGGCGCGGCGTGAGCGCCACGGAAGCGCGCAAGTTGGTGGACGCCGCTGCCGGCTTTGTGCGGCCCGTGGTGGGTGATCCGCCGTCCGTGAGACGATGACCGACGCACTCGCTGTCGGTGTCATGTCGGGGACGTCGCTCGACGGCATTTCGACGGCGCTGGTGCGATGGCGGGACAGCGCAGTCGAGCTGGTGGCCTTTCGCCAGGAGCCCTACAGCAGCGCCGAGCGCGGGGCGATCATCGACGCCATGGCGCGCGGTACGCCGAAGGACCTCGCCTTTCTCCACGTCGCCCTGGGTGAGCGATTTGCCGGCGCCGTGCTCGCGCTGCTGGCGCAGGCGCGTGTGTCGCCCAAAGACCTTTCGTTCGTCGCCTCACACGGACAGACGATCTGGCACGAGCCGGGCCGGGCGACGCTGCAGCTCGGGGATGCGGCGGTGCTCGCCGAGCGGCTCGGGGTGCGGGTGGTGAGCGATTTTCGGGCGCGCGATGTCGCGGCGGGAGGGCAGGGTGCGCCGCTCGTGCCGCTCGCCGACGTGATGCTGTTCGGCCACGAACAGCGTGTCCGCTGGCTGCTCAACATCGGCGGGATCGCCAACGTCACCTGGGTGCCGCGCCGCGGCGTGCCCGACGGGGCGTTCGCGTTCGATACTGGCCCTGGTGTAGGAGTGATCGACTCGGTCACGCGGCGTATCGATCCGGAGGCGACGTATGACGTTGGCGGCGAGCGCGCGCGCCGCGGCCGGCCCATCGCGAAGTTGCTCGACGAGCTGCTGGCCGATGCGTACTTCGACCAGCCGCCTCCCAAGAGCACGGGCCGCGAGCGGTTTGGGATCGAGTATGCCGACAAGCTGCTGGCGCGCGTGAAGAAAATGGGTGGGTCGGACAACGACGCGGTGGCGACGGCGACGGCACTCACCGCCGAGTCGATCGGGCGGGCGGTGGCGCGCTGGGGGAAAGACGATACCGCGGAGATCGTCATCTCGGGCGGCGGCGCGAAGAACCCGGCGCTCGTCGAGCGTTTGGCAGCCAAGGTCCAGCCGCGTCCCGTGGTCCTGTTCGATCAACTCTTCTTCAACGGCGAAGCGAAAGAAGCCGTCGCGTTCGCGTTTCTCGGCATGCAGACGGTGTCGGGGAAAGCGGGTAATCTCCCTGCGGCGACAGGGGCGCGCGGCCCGCGCATCCTGGGGCACATCACGCCCGCATGACTTCCGTAGCGCGCCTCGTCTGTCCGGCGATTCGGTGGCGGCGCGGATCTTTCAATTCAGAACGTTCCAAGATTCGCGACGCGGTCGCCGCGGGCGTCGGCGGGTTCATTCTGTTTGGCGGGACTCGCGCGGCAGTCGCTGCACTCACCGCGTCGTTGCGGGAGAAAGCAGGTCGCCCACTGTTGCTCGGCTCCGACTTCGAGCGCGGGCCGGGACAGCAGGTGCGCGGTCTCACCGACCTGCCGCCGCCGGCGGCGCTCGGCTACATCGACGACGTCGCTGCGACTTACGCGTGTGGGTCTGTGACCGCGACAGAAGCACGCGCGGTGGGAATCAACTGGGTGTTTGCGCCGGTGTGCGACCTCGACATCGAGCCACGCAATCCCATCGTTCAAACGCGGTCCTTTGGTGCGGATCCTGCGGCCGTTGGACGGCACGCGGCGGCGTGGATCAAGGGCTGTCAGGAGCACGGCGTCATGGCGTGCGCCAAGCACTATCCGGGGCATGGCCGCACCACGACCGATTCGCACGAAGGGCTCCCCGTTGTCGACGCGGCCGCTGCCGAGCTGCAGCAGGCCGATGTGACTCCGTTTGTGGAGGCCGTGAAGGTTGGTGTCGGGAGTGTGATGCCTGCATTTGTTGCTTATCCGAAGTGGGACCCGAGCGGATCGGCGGCCACGTTTTCGCGACCGATCCTGGACTATTTGCGCGCGAGCCTCGGCTTCGATGGTCTTGTCGTTACCGATGCGTTCATCATGGGTGGTGCAACCGCTGCGGCGCCGGAGGGGCTGGCGGCTGTCGCCGCGGTGAATGCCGGGTGCGACATGCTGCTGTATCCGACGGACTGGGCCGGCGTGGTGCGCGCGCTCGAACGCGTGGAGCCTGAGCGGGCGGAGCAGGCGACCCAGCGCTACGAGAAGGCGGTCAACGCCGGGGCGCCGCCCCGGGGTCAGCCGAGCGAGCTGGACCATGGGATACTCGCCGAGCATCAGAAGTTCGCCGACGGTCTCGCCGATCGGGCGGTGCATCTCGTGCGCGGTGACCGGCCGCAGCTCGGGAAGGCGCTGAGCGTGACGATCGTCGATGATGATGTGGGCGGGCCGTATGCCATTCCGCCGCGGGATGTTTTCGCACAGACGCTGATCGCAAGCGGCGTCGCGGTTCCTCGATTCCCGGAGCCCGGCACGCGCCACATCGTCCTCGTTTATGCCGAGCCACGCTCGTGGAAGGGTCGGGGCGATCTCGGGCCGCAGTCGATCGCGCAGCTCGAGCGGTTGGTGCCCGAGGCGTCGCTCATCGTGCTGTTCGCGCATCCGCGGCTGGCAGCGCAGGTGCCGGGGGATGCGGCGGTGTTGTGTGCGTGGCATGGGCAGGCGTTGATGCAGCGGGCGGCGGCCCGGTGGGTCGCGGGGAACGGGGGTTAGATTTACAGATGCTCTCGTCTCGCGGTTTACTCAGTCTTGTAACGCTCGCCGGGGCTCTCGGATGTGCCGATCTGAAGGATATCCTCTCGTTGCAACAGGGCCTGTCGCACGAGTTCCAGACGTCGGCGATTAATGTCAACATCAACAACTCTGCATCCCTCACGGTCGTCTTCACGAATTCACCCGTCGCCGATCTGTCGGAACCCGAACAGTCGGCCTTCGCTCGTCGCGTTGCTGAGTATGTGCGCGATCACTACGCGCGATACGACCAACTGCGGAGCATTGACGTGGGGTTCGCCTCGGTGAAAGGCGTCGGGGTGACGTTTACCAGGACCCGCATCCCGTATCGGTTTACACCGAGCGAGCTTGGGCCTCCGCAGCGCCCGAAGGAAGGTCTTGCTCCGAAAGTGGCTGTCGAACACGTTGTTCCGTGACACCGCTTCTACCCAACCTACGGTGAGGTCGAAAGTACTCGCATGAAATTCATGCTCATGATCTACAACGACCCGGCACTTTACGACGCGCTGCCCCGGGCGCAGACCGACGGGATGATGCGGGACTGCCTCGAGCACGCCGACGAGCTGCGCCGGGATGGACAGCTGACGGAGTCGCAGATGCTCGAGAGTGTGGAAACGGCGAAATCGGTGCGCATCCGCAACGGCAAGACCAAGGTCACCGACGGCCCGTTCAGTGAAGCCAAGGAAGTCCTCGGCGGCTTCAATCTGATCGAAGCCAAGGACATGGATGAGGCGATCCGGATTGCTACCGAGTTCCCCTGGGCTCGCACCGGCTGTGTCGAGGTTCGTCCGGTGCGCGACATCGAGGTGGTGCGGCGGCGAGTTAGCGCGTCCGCGAGCGCACCGTAGGATCGCCGCAGATCCAACGCTCGTGACGCCACAACCGACGTTACGGACCGTAAGGCTGATCCTCAGGCCGTTTTGCTTGGAGGATGCTGCGACGGTGCAGCGACTCGCTGGGACCCGCGACGTCGCCGAGACGACGCTGACCATTCCTCACCCCTACCTCGATGGAATGGCGGAGACGTGGATCGCTACGCACCCGGACGGCTGGGAACGCCAGGAGCGAGTCACGTTCGCCATCACGTCGGCGGCCGACGGAGTCGTGGGCGCGATCGGTTTGCGTCTCACCCTCCAGCACCGGCGCGCCGAGTTGGGCTACTGGGTTGGCCGGCCGTTCTGGAATCGCGGCTACGCCACCGAAGCCGCCCGCGCTATCCTCACCTTTGGCTTCGAGGCGTTATGCCTCAATCGGATCCATGCGTCGCATCTGGTGCGTAATCCGGCGTCCGGTCGCGTGATGGTGAAGGCCGGGATGCGGTTCGAGGGTATGCTCCGACAGCACGTGCTTAAGGCGGGCCGGGCCGAAGATCTGGCCGAGTATGCCATCCTTCGGGCCGACGTGTTGGTCGAGGGCTCGCCCCGTATTTCCGCATGACGTGCGTGTTCTGTGAAATCGTGGCCGGTAACGCGCCCGCGAGCGTGATTTATCAAGACGCGTGGCTGATGGCTTTCATGGCGCTTCGTCCAACCGCGCCGGGGGAGTGTCTGGTCATCCCGAAAGCGCACGTGGACCATTTTACCGATCTCGATGACGAGATGAGCCGGCGGATCATGAGCGTAGCGCAGCGAATTGGGCGCCGGCTCCGGGACACGTTCAAGCCGCTGCGCGTTGGGATGGTGGTCCACGGTTTCGGGGTGCCGCATGCGCATTTCATCCTCGTGCCGCAACACGGGCCACATCACATCACTTCTGATCGTTTTGCGAGCATTCGCGACGGGCGAATCGTGTTCAGTGAGCGTGAGATTCCGGTGGCAGAGCGCGCAGTTCTAGATCAGCACGCTCGTCGTTTGTCTATCGAATAGATGCTCTCTGCCCATCAGATGCACACACGCCTCGGATTCAGCGTCTCGCTTGCGTTGCTCCTTCTCGCCTGCGCGCCCGCGATGCAGTCGAGCGGCTTGCAGGACGTCGTCACCGAGCGGCTGTACTTCGGTCGCAACGCCGCGAACACACTTGTCGTCAGCGACTCCGCCTGGGCGGCGTTCTTACGTGAGGTCGTCAGCACCCAGCTCCCAGGCGGCTTTACGATCTGGCCCGCCGAGGGCGAGTGGCGCGGACCTGGTGAACGACCAAGCCGCGAGCCGAGCTTTGTGCTCGAGGTGGTGCATCCTCCGCGATCCGCCGGGACCGATTCGGCAATCGTCGCGATCATCGCCGAGTACAAGCGTCGCTTCGGTCAAGAGTCGGTGCTGCGTGTCATCACGGCTGGGCGCGCCAGCTACTGAATGGCGACGCACGAGGAAGGCACCTCGGTGCCTGAGGGGTAAGAGCATCGTGCCGAAACTCCGCGACCCATCTGTTTCTTCGCAAGCAAGGCTAGTCGAGAGGCGTATACTAAGGACATGGAGCTTCGACCGTTAAACGAGTTTGATCACGAGCTGCTGATCTCCCTGCAACGGCAGGATGACGTGTGGGAGCACGTCGGCACGCTTCCCGACCCGGCGGAAGCCGGCACGCATCACCTGTTCGCCATCGTGCAGGGCCCGGTCGGTCTCGGATTTGCCGGACTGCTCAGGTCGCGCGCCGCGAACGCGGATGATTTCGAGCTGGTGTGCGCGATGCGATCGGAAGTGCAAACGCGCGGGATGGCGAAGCAAGCCTGCCAGCTGGTCCTCGACTGGGCGTTCCAGACCGCCAGGCTCGAGCGTGTCATTGCCAGCATCGACGACAGCAACGAGCCGGCGCGCGCGATTGCCGGGAAGCTCGGCATGACGGAGCTCGGCCAGCAGCGGCCCAACCGCACGGTCTATGTGAAGTATCGTGAGGAGCGCTCAGCCGATTGAGGCTCGTCGCGTTTCTGGCATTCCTGGCAGGCTGCTCAGCGAGCCAAACATCATCTGACGACTGGCGTGTCACGGGCGGCGAACCGGGGAACTCCCGCTACTCCGCCCTCGCTCAGATCGACACGAGTAATGTCGCGCGGCTGCGCGTCGTCTGGACCTACCACACCGGCGACCTGCCACCCGATGGTCATGGAGAAATCCAGGCGACGCCGATCGTCGTCTCAGGCGTCCTCTACACGACGACTCCGGCGCTCGCCGTTATCGCTCTGCGTGCGGACCGTGGCTCGCTGATCTGGCGGTTCGACCCCCGCACTTCCACGACCCATGTCAATCGCGGCGTCGTCTATTGGGCAAGCGGCGACGATCGACGAGTCTTCTTTACCGCGGGACGCCGGCTGTACGCGCTCGACGCGCGCACCGGCCACCCCATTCCCACCTTCGGTGACTCCGGATCCATAGACCTCGGTGCCGGCCTGTCCCGCGACATCGGCGATGCCTACCTCGTCGCGACGTCTCCTGGCGCCATCTACCGCGATCTTCTCATTCAGGGCACGCGCGTCGGCGAAGACGAAGGCTCGGCGCCGGGGGACGTGCGCGCGTACGACGTGCGCAGCGGAGCGATTCGCTGGACATTTCATACGATCCCGCACCCCGGAGAATTCGGCTACGAGACCTGGCCCGCCGCCGCGTGGCAGACGGCAGGCGGCGCCAACTCGTGGGCCGGCATGTCCCTCGACGTGCGCCGCGGCATCGTGTACATCCCCACCGGATCGGCGACGCCCGACTTCTATGGCGGCGCGCGGCTCGGCGCCAACCTCTTCGCGAATTCGCTCCTTGCCCTCGACGCCCGGACGGGGAAGCGGCTGTGGCA
>WNFW01001045.1_pt1 | contig 20568 bp, 15 predicted proteins | sample 5400131 | NCBI WGS metagenome assembly WNFW01 (sample SAMN13153362, study PRJNA577476) | soil metagenome | isolation source: 20 cm soil or saprolite under grassland replicate 1 | place: USA:California | collected 2016-06-15 | reverse complement strand
TGGACTTCGCTAAGCCGCAAGAATTATTCCAGGCTAATTGATCTCTGGCGCGACCCAAAAATCGTCGACGAACCACCGTATTTTGGATGGCTGGCTAATAAGCTTCCGGGTTATCCCGACACTCTTAACCTCAAAACCAACGTCCAATCTAGAAATGTCAAGTGGCGCCCATACGTAACGCTGGAACCGATCGACCATCCTCTTGCGCTCGAACAACGCGATGGGATCAGCTTCGCTCGCGTTCAAGAAATCACTGCTCTAACCTTGCATCCTGAGAAGCTCTGAGATCGCATAAGGTTTCTGCTCGACGGACCAGTTAGTGCGCCGGCCAGGATCCACGACTGATTCCACATCGGCGTGAACGCTGTTTACCGGGCACTTGGGCGAAGAACCTCCTAAATTGCTCGACGGGCTGTTTTCCCTGGGGCTATCATCAGCACGATCATTTCGAAACTATTGGGCGGCACTGTGCTGATCCCAAGGGGAAAGTGATGGACCGTTTGCGAAGACTCTGGCTGCCACTGTTGGCAATTTCCTTTCTGATTCCTGCCCAAGGGACGGAAGTTAGGGAAGGGGTGATCCAAGGTGTGGTCTTGGGTGAAGGAAGGCAGCCAGTTCGCGGCGCAAAGGTCCACGCCGAGCTGACCGGCGTCCCAATGAGCACGCTAATCCGCTACGTCGAGACGGACGAGAACGGTTTCTTCCTGATCGATCAATTGGAATTTGGCAAATATTATGTTGCCGCAAAGAACGAGGAGGAAGGATACGGGGATAGTGGTTTTTCGTTTTTCAACGACCAACCTGTCCGGACGGCTCAGATTTCGGCTCAGCACAGAATTGCGGATGTGGTCATAAATCTAGGACCGAAAGCAGGAGCACTGACGGGCACGATCAGTAATGCGGTCACCGGCAAACCAATACCCGCTGGTTTTTGGTTGGTGCAGGCGAAAGACCGCAACAAGTGGATGAGTACGTCGGCAGCGCCAAATTTTCGGGTGTTGATTCCGTCCTCGAGAGAAATGAAGGTGAAAGTTTCGGCACCCGGGTATGAGACTTGGGTCTACCCCGATCCTACTATTCCATCTCAAGTTCTACGTATGGACCCCGGTTCCGAAATTCATCTGGACATACAATTGAAACCGGTGCACGACCAAAGCCTTCCCGTATCCAAATTCTTGATTCCCGAGGGATACGTTGGTTGGTTACGCGTGGAGTATGACGTTGAATGCTTTCCTCCAATCCCTGTCGAGGATGGAGTGAGGATTTTTCGATTTGCTGGTGCCAACGTGTTGGAGACTTCTTCTCCGATGCCTGAGGATGCAGCCGAACGGCAGTACTTTTACTGTGCGGCAGATGGTTCCGAGCGAAACTTGGCGGCGGACTATCGAAACGGAAATGGAATGATTTGGCAAGAAACCCTCGGCTCTCGTGGCGGGAAAATGCGAATGTTTATATTTTTCGTGGGGACTGAAGAACAGTCCAAGACCCGACCACACACCGGATTTCTGGCTCCTGTCTGTCCGTGAGCGGTGCTAACCGCGAAACTTCTCATAGCGCCTGAGTAGTGGGGTTCTCGTCCACTTGACCGTCAGGCCTTGGGCCCATTAGCTGGTGGATAAGCCGTTTATCTGGTTTGCAGGTAAGGGAAAGTAACCGTTCCACAGGTCACGAATACAGGATTGCACATTTCGCTTCACTCCTACTTCACCCACGCCATCCCATCTGCGCCTGGCCCGGTTTGCAATTTGCTGCTGACTGTAAGCGTCTTCAGATCAATTGCCACCACCGCTCCCTCCTGCGCCAGCGCGACAAACGCGCGCGAGCCGTCGGGTGACAGCGATCATTGTGCGGACCCTGCTTGAATCTGGTGAACCAAATTCGCTGTGATGCGCTATCCCTCTGGGAATCAGCAGAATACTCTCTGGGATCTCATGGAACTTCGGGCTAAAGCGGACATAACCGGCCATCCGCCCAGAACATCATCTTTCGCTTCCCACAAAGCAGTTGTGGACACTATTAATAAGATCCAATAAGGCATATGTCCGCGATCCCGAGTGCACAGCGATGGGGACGCGCAGGCTCTGCAGCCATCATCACCTCGTCCCTAGCCGGCAGGTGCGAACACTCAGCATTTCCAGTCGGTTGCCAAGTGCTGCTACCCAGGGCTTCGACAAATCAATCCGCAGGTTCATTCTTGCTGCAGAGTCAAGGCCTCCGCCCGATGTTTGCGCCTTTTCCGGTTCCTTCGTCACACGGCGCTGCCAGTGAGTGGAATCTGCTGCTCCGCAGGTGTGGCGTTGTCGATTACTAGCACGAAGCCATTTTGAGGCCCAGCCTTCGTGGGCGTGAACGTCACGGTGATCGTACAACTCTCCCCAGGCCCGAGTGGATTAGAGCAGGTGTTGGTTTGGTGAAAGTCGTCCCCGGGGGTGGTGAAAATGCGGCCAATGTCCAGCGCTTTGCTGCCTACGTTGCGCAAGGTCACCGTCTGCGGTGGGCTGGTCGAGCCCGCGGCCTGATTTCCAAATGAAAGGCTGATGGGAAGAAAGGTAACGCCTGGAGCGTCGATTGGGCTAATCTTCGCTACGAAGGCGTTCCCGTTGCAATTGAAGCTGCCGTTGGCCGCGCAAGGCGTGCGAAAGGCTCGCGGGGTCAATGGAAAGTCGGGCGAAAAAGTAAATCCCGTCACATACGCGTTTCCGAATTTGTCGAGCGCGATAGCGTTAGCCTGCTCGTAGATGCTGCCTCCCAGGTAGGTAGAGTAGACAAGCGACGAGCCTGTGGGGTCTAGCTTCGTGACGACAGCATTGCCGGACCCGAGTTTCTTGGGTTGCAGAGCGTCATCAGTGGGAAAGTCGGTTGAAGACGAACGTCCCGCTACGTAGGCGTGACCCGAAGCGTCTACTGCGACCTTTATTGACGAAAACTCTTCATTGGAGCCGCCCAGGTAGGTCGAATAAACCAGAGACGCGGCTCCCGCTTTCGAAGGATCAAACTTCGCGACATAAGAATCTGCGCAGGTAACTCCATAGAACGCGTTGCAGATGCCGCCGCCAATGGTTCTCTGGAAAGCTCCCGGTGTTGTTGGGAGGTCAAGCGACCCGGTCCATCCCGAGATGTAGACCTTAGCGGAGGAGCCCATGGCACTTTCCTCTGCATCCTCATCGGAGGGGCCTATTGCAATCCCCTCCACATTATCCCAGCCACTACCCCCGAAATATGTGGAATAGAGAAGCTGGCTGCCTGCCGCATTGAGCTCGGTTACAAACACGTCATCACACGGAAAGGCTGGAGGAGCACCACACGTGCCGGGAGCAATGCTGTTTTGGAACGCGTTCGCCGTAACAGGAAAAGAACTGTCGTCGGTCGAGCCCGTCACATAGGCATTGCCGAAGGAGTTGATCGCGATCGCCATGCTCTGAGCGTTAAGGTTTCCTCCAAGATAAGTCGAGTAAACTAGGCGAGTGCCCTGCGCATTAAGCTTCGTCACGAAGCCATTCGTACATGGATTGGGAGTAACACAGGACAACATTCTTGGCTGAAACGAGCCCAACGTGGTAGGAAAGTCAGCCGAATCTGTAATGCCGGTTACGTAGGCATTGCCCAAGATGTCGACCGCAATCCCCTCTCCCGACTCGTTGGTGCTGCCGCCTAAATAAGTTGAGTAAACGAGCGCTGAGCCTTCGGCATTAAGTTTCGTCACGAAGGCGTCTCCGCAGGGAAAGAATTCATGGCAGACGGGAGGTGTGCCGCCAAAGCGAGGCTGGAAGGCCCCGGGAGTGGTCGGAAAGTCAGTGGAATTCGTGAACCCGGTCACGTACGCGTTGCCGAGCTTGTCTAATGCGATGCCGAAGGCGCCATCGCTATCACTGCCACCAAAATAGGTGGAGTAAACCAGCGCGGATCCTTGAGAATTGATTTTGGTCACAAAGGCATCGCCACAAGGAATGGAAAACTGGTTGCAAGCTTGGGGTGCACCGCCAAACGACGTTTGGATCGCCCCCCGTGTAGTCGGGAAGTCGGTGGAAGGTGTTACGCCCGCCACGTAAGCGTTTCCATCCGAGTCCACGGCGATCGCCTGACCTTCGTCGAAGCCGGTGCCGCCAAGGTAAGTGGAATAACTCAGCACCGGGTCGATGACTAAGGCCCTGCTTCGGTCATAAGCTCCCACGGTGAAAGCAACCTGGTTCTGAGCAGTCAGCGTGTAGCGACCATCGACTGCCTGTCTCTCAAACCTACCTCCGGAGTCTGAAGCTGGTTGATACACGATGGGCCTGTGGAAGCGAATCTCCCCATTCGGTGCTTCGACAATCAGATCTCCGTTAATGTCAACCCGTAAGCGGGTTAGCGCGCCGCCTTCTGCCTTCCGCTCACTGGTCTCCAGCTTGGCGGCTGCAATACTCATAGGCTGAGCAAAACTCTCCTCCCCCACAGTGAAGCGAATCGCGCTGGGGTCTGCGCCCGGGGCTACTACGTAGTCGTACTCCAACTGCTGCTGGTTGCCGTAATAGATCAGGTCCACGCCCGGATAAACGCCAACGTATTCCACCTTGGCGTACGTCGGAATATTCGTGAACCATTTTCTGGAATCTCTGCCGAAAAAGTAGTTGCTCTTACCAGGCAGCTCATTGAGCCCGACTACGTTCGGTGACGGATTCGCATTCAACAGTCTCATCCGCAAGAGAAGGTCGGGCTGTGCATTATCCGTTGTTTCTTGCAACCGAGTGCTCGCCATGGACAGAAGACGAGGTTCAATACTTGACCTTTGACTTCTGACTTTCGACCTTGGGTTTGATTTTCTGAAGGCGAATATGGTTTCGTCCCTTGCGAGAAGAAGCGTATATCCACGACCGCGCGACAGGAACTTTACTTCTCCGGCCGCCTGCCCGTGGTTGGGCTCAAAGCTCAACGGCAGCCTGCCGTAACTTTCCGCCGACTGCGCTGCAACAGGTTTGTTGGCCGTTTCCCTCGCGAACAATGCGGCTACGATCACGACGGCGGAACCGCTAGCAAGCACCCACCTCTGAAATCTGACGACGTGTCTCATCTTGACCTCCTTACACCTGCGATTTGAACCTTGGGCTCATGAACCCTACAACCGCGCTCAAAGCGCTACAAGCGACAAGATGCGACACCTCACCCGATTCACCAAAATGTCGCTGTTTTTCACTGCAAGGTGATGTACCCGGGCGCCACGCTGGCTCTCGTGGATGCCATTCTAGGTATTTTACTGTCTTTAGCAAATAACCTAAGAGGGAACCGAGGGAACCCTCGCCATGCGCCCATTCAGAGGAGGGGCAGATGCTCCGCTTTAGTCGCATGCGGCCCGTCGATGTTCAAGTATGGGTTGAAATCTTGGGCGCCACCCTTCGCTTGATCCAGAATATGGCAGCCAGGTTGGAGTCTGCAAACCGTCTGGGAAAGGTTTCTGGAGCGTGAAGCCTTTCCCGCCATCGTGTTCGCAGAAGCCTAAGCGTCGTCCGTAACGGTTCCACCCGAGTGACGTTGTCACAGGGCCGATTCTGTAGTTTCGGTTTGAGCAAACGTCAGTTGATGAAACGAAACAACAAGCATCACTGAAAGAAGGATTACAGTACAAGTCACTAAAGTTGTGGTTTTCATCGTTGACCCTCCTCTTTTTCTAAGCTCAACATCTGGCGGCGTCGCGGCCCGGTTCCCTCGGTTGTGAACTGTTTGTGATCGCTTTGTTATCGTTCCCACCGGAAGAGCCGGCAGCCTAAACACCGCAGCTTGCCTTATTCCACGCGTTCGCCTTCGATGCAACCGACAAGCCACGTCACGCCCCCGAATGTCGTACTTTGTCCTGCCCCAGCGAGGGTCGCGGGTCAGCTTCCGATTGTTCGACTTGGGTGCTAGGCTGAGCCTGGCATTATGCGAAAGAAAACTATTCTCGCGATTTGCATGGCCTGCATCTCCGGCCTCGGATTCACATACGCAATCGCGTATCTAAGCACCTGTGGCTTTTTGCCGAGGGGCAATAAGCCGCCTAACAGGGTTGAAGCCCTCCAAAGACTCGTCGTTCAAAATGTAAAACTTGGTGACTCGCCGGACCGTGTCATTCAGTTCCTTGATGGTCAACATCTAGAACACTCCATGCTTATCAAAGCCGAATTCGAATTCATGCATATTGGCGTGATAGGTGCTATCAAACATCACACTGCCGGGTCGTTCTTGTGGAATGAGAATATAGAGCTTGTGTTCGCTTTCAACGACGAACACGAGCTTACAAGGTTTGACCTGATTCCCACTTATACTTCGAGGAAGACGCAGGCGAGAGTGAATTCCATCGAAGTGCTCGGGGTTGTGCTTCTATGCCTCGCATGGCTTGCGGTGTTGTTAGCAGTTGTACTTCCTATCGGTGCGAGTCTGTTTCTGAGCCTTGGAATTGAAGTTCCACGCTTCTGGACACGTTCTAGGAAGGTTTTTCTTGCTCTTTCGTATCCTTGGTTCTCACTCTTCGTTAGCCTAGGACTGCTCGTTGTTTTCGGCTGGGCGACATGGCGACTTGCGACCACTGAGGCTTGCGAGGGGCTGACGACCCTCACGAAGGTGAGATAGCAAATTTATCCCAACTCATTCGATTCAAGTCGCGTTATCGGACGGATGTCCGGTAACGCGACTTGAACGAAGCCGCTCTGCAGCAGACGCTTCGCGTGAGGTGAACGCAACCATGGTTGCCTGACGGTGAGATAAGTTTGGATCACAAGAGGTGTCCCCGTGACCCATTTACTTAGAAGTGTGGGCAACGCGGAGGATATGGATGATTTGTTTTCGGCTTCTGCTGAACATTTTCCGAATAAATTTCGAGGGCTTGCGACGAGCTCGTTTTAGAGCCGTAAAACCGTTGCTGTCCTTAAGCGTTACATCAGCTCCGGCTTGGACCAATAATAGGACGGATTCTGTCCGGAGGTGGTCGGCGGCATACATCAACGCTGTGCGTCCCTCGGCGTCTTGGGCATCAGGATCGGTGCCCGCGGCTAACAGGGCGCGCAGGACTTGCGGCGTTCCCACTTCGGCGGCATACATCAAAGGCGTGGCCCCTTCGAAGTCCACGGCGTTTGGGTCGGCTCCAGAGGCCAGTAAATGGGCTACGATCTCGGGATTCGGCTTTGGCGGCAGAAACAAGCGTGGCCAGAAACTTGCGGTGGGACGTTCTGTGTAATCGGCAATCGGTCCGAAGAGATTCCATGCGGAAGACGCGAGGCCGACAGAGAAATGAATTGCCGTTTCTCCTGCGCAGTCTTCTTCACCCAAATCCGCTTGAGAATGAAGCAGCGCGTCCACGATTTCAGGTGATTGTCTTGCTGCGGCGTATATCAAGACAGTTCGTCCCTGTTTGTCTTTTGCACGGGTGTCTGCCCCAGAACGGATTAATTCACGAACGGCCGCTACGTTAACGCTCTCGCAGGCCCACATCAAAACGGTTCTGCCTTCATCGTCTGCCGTATTGAGATCTTCCGTGTCGGCGAGCACCGCCTGAAACGTGTCTGGCGTGTCCTGAAGCCAGCGCTGGGTATTAGAAATTTCAAGGATCCTGTCCATGAGCGTGCGAAAAGCCCTGGATTCCCCTAAGCGGTCTGTCACGGTCTTACTGTGCCCGTCCGCTGACAGCTCGATGCTAATACTCGGTGCGTCCATGACGAACACATTTGACTCATCGTGGAGAGAATAGAAATCTGCGGCCCGAAAGGCGTCAAGCAACCGCAGGACTTCAGCGTCGGAAAGGCGTGACCGATGTAAACCAGGAACAAATGAACCGAGATGCCCATAATACTCGACTCTTCCGTCTCCATGGATGTTCAACGAATAATGGTAAATACGGAAGGCGTATTCGGACGCACTGATCGTGATCGTTACACTTTTCGGATCTTTGATCTCAGGGAAATCGTAGGCGCTGGCCACTTGGACTGACGTTTCACTCCGGTTCTGGAATACCGAAAATGCAGACCAGATTGCCATTGCCAAGACACCGCGAGTCAGTAGTCCCCAGCAGAACTGCTGCAAACTAAACACGGCCTACCCCCGCAACTCCCAAGATTTCCACGAATTGTATTCGTTCGGTTCCAGTAAGCGACCGCGTGAGACTGGGAGATCCAAAATCGGTCGCTTCTCTATGGTTGCATCGAAGTGCTCAAAGCCTCTTACGTAACTGGATCAGCGGCCGGCTCCCTTTGCAGTTGTAACCTATGCTGAAATCAGGGAAGACCATCTCCTATTTCTTTCCTTCCCGGAACAATTCCAAATGAACAGGGTGTTGCTCAACTACGAGGGCCGCGCCCGATAACATCTCCCCTTCAATGCGGACGTCCTGCCCCGCACCTGGTGAATCGAACCATTCTTGCTTGGCCGATTGAGCTGATCTCGTCCATTCGATCACGGACTCTGGATGTAGGAGTTTCTGGTCGACGCCTCCGTCTTCTAAAGCATCCATTGCGTAGCTCTTGATCAGCTTCGGCCACAGCTTATAATTACCGAGTGTGGTGGGCTTGTCGAACAGGTCGACGCCGAAAATCTTGCCGTTAATCGCAAAAGCAACACCATTGCATCCGTCGGGTGAAGAGATGCTCCGCACCATTTGATCCAGCTTGTCGCCGTAATCCCTGAACATGTCCTGGAGCGCGCCAGAGGAAGAACGGGATCCCATTTTGCCCATCTTCCTTGCGACCTCTGCCCAAACGGCTCGCTGATCAGAACCTGGCGCGCTTTTCGTTTTGTATCGTGCGGAAGTTTCCTTAGAAAGTATCATTCGCAAATAGCCGTGAGACGAAGTCTGCCCGCTGCGGAATTTCCGCGACTTGTAGCCCCAGCGCCCTACTTCAACGCAGGCTACCGGAATGGCTATTTCACACTTGCTCGGGACCATCATGCTCGTGTTCAGAACACGGTCTTGTTTGAAGCCTACTAGTAATTCGCCGGCCATGAGGAAAACCATTCGTTCTGACTTGTTCGCCACCTTAACAGCAGGTACCTGGCCGTATTCATTGATCTCTGTGACTTCTAGCACCTTGTCTAGCAACGCTTCGTCTAGCGTCGTGTAGTCGAGGTCATTTCTCGCTGACCATCGGAGACCGAATACCTGCAAGCTCCCGGCTTGTTGGACGCTCGTAATTTCCACGCCGCTCAATTTCTCTAATACATCCGACGAAACTGATTTCACAATACCCTCCCTTGAATCCGCGCCACAGGAGTAACACGGGAAGCAAGAATGCAAGAGTGACCGCTACAAATGGATGTAAGTTTCTCATCACGGTTTGCTTTCCTTTCTGAGACTGCACCTTCGTTCATCAACTAGTTCAGCGCAAGCGACAAGGTGCGACAACGAACCAATGTCACCAGTTGCCGTGCGCCAACCGTGCGCTCGCGTTCTTACTCTCTTGTTCCTGACCCGCCCGCGTCTTTCAATCATGGCTCTGCCTAATGAATTGACGCTGTAACCACGAGCCAGCTGGGCAGCGTTCCCGCGCGTATCGTCCCTAAGGAAGTCAAAGCTCCGGTAATGGGGTCGATGGAATATGTCTCGATGTTGTTAGAATTTCCGTTTGCTGCATATGCGAACTTCCCCGATGGATCCACCACCACTGGGAACGGGTACATTCCTGCGGCTGCCGTCCCTGCCCATGTTAGGGTCCCCGTTGTTGTGTCGACGCTGTATATCAAGACATCATCTGAGACGACATCGCCCACATAGGCAAACTTTCCCGATGGATGAACCGCTACCGACATGGGCTCTATTCCTCCGGGTATTGTCCCGATGGAACTGAGAGCTCCAGTGGCGGCGTCAATGGTGTACATGAAAACGTTGTTGATTTGGTTTGCGACGTAGACAAATCTCCCGGATGGATCCACCGTTACTGAGACGGGATCGGTCCCCGCGGCGATCGTCCCGGCGGGGCTCAATGTTCCAGTATTGCTCTCGATGGTATAAATCGAGACGTCGCCGGAAGTTTGGTTCGCTACGTATGCGAACCTGCCAGTCGGATCTACCGTCGCTGCAAAGGGAGTCGTACCCGCCGCAATGGTTCCGATCGACGCTAATGCCCCACTGTTGGTATTGATCGTGTACATCGAAACGTCATTGGACACTGCGTTTCCCGCATAGGCGAACCTCCCGGAAGGATCCACCGCCATCGTGATGGGATTCGATCCGGCGGCTATCGTCCCCATGGAAGTCAATGCACCCGTGTTCGCATCGATGGTGTACATCGCCACGTTGTTGGCGGCCTGGTTTGCAATATAGGCAAATCTGCCGGAAGGATCCACCGCCACCGAGCGTGGCAACGCTGCGGCTATTGTTCCTATGGAAGTCAAAGCGCCCGTGACTGGATCGATCGTGTACATCGAAACGGTGCTTGAGACAGAGTTCGCCGCATAGGCAAACTTGGGCGTGTAGCTGACTGCGGCCGTGCCCAAACTGAGCGAGAGGGCCGTTTTCAAAGTGCGACTGCTGACGGTGCTGGAAAAACTGAGCCCGCCCGTTGGTTCGATAGAGAAAACTTCGATTTGGTTTGAATCCATGGCGGTCACATAGGCGAATTTATCGCTTGGGTCCACTTGCACCGATCGAGCTGCTGAGCTCACGGGAAACGGCGAGCCGGCAACCGGAGAAAGGGCTCCGGATGAGTCGATCGTAAACGCCGACACGCTACCGGAGCCGAAGTTGGCCGTGTAGAGAAATTTGCCGGCAGGATCCACCGTCACACCAGAAATCTCCGAACCTGCACCCGCAAGGAAGGGCGAGCCTGCCACGGGCGTCAACGCGCCGTTTGCGGAGTTGATAGTAAACGCGGAGATGTCGCCGGAACCTGAGTTGGCCACAAAAGCAAACTGGCCGGAAGGAGCGATTGTCACGGCGAACGGCTGAAACCCAGTCGTGAAAGGCGAGCCCTGGACGGCTGTCAAGACTCCTGAACTGGGGTCAATGGCAAAACCTGAAACATTGTTCGAGGTGTTGTTGACCAGGTAGAGGAATTTGCCGAACGGGTCGATGGTGATGGAAGTTGGATCGGTTCCCGCCAAAAAAGGTGAACCCGTCAATGGAGTGAGTCCGCCACTGCTGGCGTCAATCGCAAACGCCGAAATGTTGTTAGAGCCGGCATTTGTGGCGTAGGCGAAGGATCCGGAAGGATCTACGACGATGGATAGCGGAGCGGTTCCCACTTGAAATGGAGAGCCCGCAATGGATGAGAGAGCCCCGGAGGCCGGATCAATCGAGAACGCGGAGGCAGTGTTATCTCCGGAGTTCACGACGTAAGCGAATTTGCCGCGGGGATCCACCGTGAGGGCATAGGGCTGCTTGCCGACCAGAGAGTATCCGTTCGCGCGCAACTGTCCTGTGGCGGGACTGACCGTGTAGGCGCATACAGTGTTGTCGATCATGTTGGTGGCATAGGCAAAGCGGGCAACGGGAAGGCTCGACCCAACAACAATGATGAGCCTTGTTGAATTGGTGAAGGCTCCGGACGTGGCGGTGATTTGCGGCCTGCCGATTGCAACGGCCTTGGCTAATCCTGCGCTGTTGATCGTTGCCAGAGCTGCATCGGACGATTTCTACGTCACGGAGGCTGTCAGGTCCGCGGTGCTTCCGTAAGTGAACCTCCCCGTCGCTGTAAATTGCTGAGGGCTTCCCACTTCGACGGCCTGATTGGACGGTGTGATCTGGAGGGATGTCAGAGTCTTGGAAGGAGGACTGCCCTGTCCATTGCAACCGGCTACGGTCACAATTACTGCGATGACCGCGAAGAACATTGATGCACATTGAATTCGCGTTATTGGGATCATGAGTACCTCTCCTGAGCCTTGATCAGATTTTGGCGATACTCTCGCCAACCTAGCGGGGCGACTTGGACAAGCGCAAGCGACAACCACGACGGATGCGCACTGTCACGAGTTGTCATGGGCACGCCTTGTGCTGGGATATTGGTTTGTTGGAAAAGTCTTTCGGCCTTCAACCTTTCCATCAATCGTTACGACACCCGAGTCACCCTCAGGCGGATATGATCCCGGAGCGACCACCAACCACAACCCGCAACTGTTTCCCGCACACCTCGCTACGAGCTTCATTGGACTCGACCAATCCACGGACTGGCTCGAGTGCCTCACTTGCGGCACAGCTTCACTGGACGGGTGACAGCGAATCTTGATCCAGGTATCTATCTCATGCTTGAACGCACAGACCGTACTTGCCTTCATGTGAATTTGTCGATGTACGGGCAGGCCTTCACGTTTCTCCCAACGCTGCACCGTGCGGACTTCCCGCCCCAGATAAACCGCAATTTCCTTCCAGGAGTCGAGGCGATCTCTGAGATTCTCCAAAGGCGATTGCACGCTCATGTTCATCTTGTTCTCCACGGTTGACATTGGTTATCGATGCTCCCCATGATCAATGGGCCGATCATGCAGAGTGCAATGCTCAAAAGTCTTTAGGAGGAGCTCAATTCTCTTGAGGCTTTCTCAAACGCGCATAAGTCCTGCCCTATGAAGCAACTGTGGGAATTCGATTGCTATCGGGTTGACTTCGAGAGACGTCTGCTTTTGCGGGGGCAGGAGCCGGTTCAGCTTCCTGCCAAAGCTCTGGATACTCTTCTCGTGTTGATTCAGCGCAGGGGTGAGGTTGTTACCAAAGACGAACTGATGAAAGCAGTCTGGCCTGACGCCTTTGTTGAGGAGGGCAATCTAAGCCAAAGCATTCATGTTCTACGTAGGGCTCTGGGGGAGAGTGTCGACGATCACCGCTATATCGTCACCGTACCGGGCAGGGGCTATCGCTTCGTCGCCGAAGTCCGAGAGATCTCCGAGACTGATAACGGTCCTTTCCCGAAGCCCGTTCCCATTCCAAACACACAGACCTGGGTAGAGAAACTGCTTCCATGGTTCCGAGCAAACCTGAAGTTTCTAAAACGTTGGATCATACCCTTGGCGATCACAGGGCTGGTTCTTGGGCTTGCGCTCGTGAAATCGCTCCCTTCGATTGCGCGAACTTACAATAATCGAGGATTTCAGCTTCAGCGACGCGGCCAAATCAAAGCCGCGATCGAAGACTATCAGCGAGCAATCAGATTGAATCCCGCCTACGCCGAGGCCCACTACAACCTGGCAGACGCCTACGAGGAGATACCGAATTATGACAAAGCTCTGGAGGAATATCAGCGGGCTATCGACGCTGACATCATGTTCTACCAGGCGTACAATAATCTTTCACGCTTGTACATCCTGAGACGCAGGGACTACGGAGCCGCACTCAGATTGCTGGACCGGGCCATGAATCTCAAGCCACAAGAACCGTCCGTACAATACTCTCTCCACAAGAATTACGGCTGGGCTGATTTTGAACTGCGCCAATGGGGCCAAGCGGAACACAACCTGAGGCTTGCGGTAGCCTTGAACTCGGAACTTGGGGCAGCACACTGCCTTCTTGCAAAAGTACTGGATGCGCAAGAAAGGGCAGCTGTCGCACTGGCAGAATGGGAGTCGTGCGCCGCATACTCAAGCCAAGAGGAAGTGGAACCAGAGTGGCGCAATGAGGCGCAGGAGCGCCTTGGTAAGGAGGCAGCAAAATGACGCTGCGATACTGGAGGCACTTGCCACTAGTGCTGGTTCTTCTCTTACAATTCAGCCCATTGTTGCTTTTACTTCAAACCAAGCTCCTCGGCGCGGAAAACGATGGTGGTCAGGCCGTAAACCTGGCGGTCTTCATAGAGGGACAAGTTAGTGTCAAGCGGAAGGGTTGGACCAACTACGCCCCTGTTGTATTCGGCACAAGCCTGCGAATCGGTGATCTACTGCATCTTGATGAATCTTCGCGCGCTAAAGTTGTTTGTTCCGATCTAACGCTGCGTGACATATTACCCGGCATCCTTGGTGTTCCTTGCGATGGAGCCAAACCGGTATTGCGAAGGCCGGATGGAAGCATGATAAATGCCACGCGAAGCTGGCCAAGCGATGGATCCTTTCCGATGGTCCTTTCACCGCGCAAGACGAGACTCCTTTCCGCGCACCCAGTACTTCGTTGGACGCCGGTACAAGGAACTACCAATTATCAGGTCATTGTTCGAGCCGTCAATTTCTACTGGACGCGAGTGTATTCAGCAACAGAGATCACCTATCCTGATAAAGCGCCGCAACTTGAGGCTGGCGTGGATTACAAATTGATCGTCGAAACGAGCGGTCCGAACGGTCGGAGTTCCTCCGACGAGCCTGGGCTTGGCCTCGGCTTCTCGATGCTGGGTGCGAAGGAAAGAAAAGCAGTGTCGGAGGAGGAGGGGCGGATCGAAAATCTGGGCTTGACCGTGGGCCCGACTCAATTCCTCATCGCCCATCTCTATGCCACTCATGGTCTGAATGCGGAGGCGATTCAACGATTGGAAGGTATTTCAAAGACTTTCAAGGTGGCAGCGGTTGCAAGGTTGTTGGGCGACCTATATTTGAACATTGGCCTCCCCCGGCAGGCCGAGACTAACTATCTGAATTCGCTCAGCCTTTCTATGCAGGGGAAAGATGAGGAGGGCCAGATGTTGGTCCATCTCGCTCTTGCGCGAATCTACGGACAGGCGCTGGGTAACGTGAAGTCGGCGAGCGAACATCTTGACGCCAGCCTTGCATTAGCGAACAAGTTAGGGGATGATTACACAGCCGGTGAGGTCGGAAAGACGTTAGCGGAGCTAAAGAGAACAGGGACATAGTGTTGACGCAAGTTAAGGTCCATCTCAAACAAAACTAAGAACCCATTTCCCGGAAAGCGCCAATCCTGCCCCTTTTCTTACGCTGTGCTTGTAGAGGAGGGTATTATGACCGTTCCGCGTGGACTCCATGTCGATTGTCGAATCATATCGGGACTCATTTCTATTCTTGTATTTCTTCTAATCAGCGCCACGCCGCTGTTCGGACAAGCGACCACTCCTCCAGCATTGCAGAGCCCTTCGAACATATCGCCACCGTACAACCCGTATGCCAGTTTGCCGCCTCAACTCCTCCAGGTGAATATGGCGAGTTCTGTCGGCCCTGGGTACAATCCTCCCGCCCCGACAACTCTGCCGAGTCCCATGATCGGTCCAACGCAACAGCATACTCAATGGTTCATCGAGCAGCACCCAATCCTGAAAAACTTGGATCCAATAACAAAGATGACCCTAACGTACGGGGGGACAGGGTCATCGGCCATTCTCAATTCACAATACCTCAATAATGGTCAGCTGAACCCGTTCTATCAGAATGGCCAAGTGATTCCCAACTGGTATCTGCCTACCACTTGGTTGTCACCCGGAATGGGTTGGTGGGGGGTTCAATCAAGTGGCTTTCTCCCGAGCGCTAGTGCCACCTCTTACTCTGTGGGCTCTGGGCTCACTCCATACAATCCAAGTTCCTATACACCCACGTACCGTGCACCCGCTTATCAGCCGCCAACGTCTTCGCGGGTCGTTCCAAATAGCTCACAGCAGCCTCCTAGCCTAAGGCCATTCCAACCTTCGATTCCGTCAACCAACACTGGAAACAATCCGCTAGGTTCTCGATCCGCTGCTGTAACGAGGGCCATCGAAAGCAGTGAACGGGCATTGGGCCTCAGCGAATCTGCAGGCGACAAAGTGGGACAGATCACGAATCACGCTGCCCTCGCCAAGCTTCTTGTTCAGCAAGGCAAGCTCGATCAAGCACTCAGGCACATAGCCGTCGCCGAGACAATGACCAAGACAGTCCGTGATCCCAAGCTGCAGGTGAGCATCCTGCAAGCCAAGGGCGCGGCTTACATGTCCTCAGGTGAGTTCGATAGATCACTCGACGCATACCGCGAGGCCATGAAGGTCTCGAGATCCCTCAATGACGAAGCAGGTCAGGCAGAGCTCTTTGCGAGCAGCGGTTGGGCCTTTCAGTCGCTTGGCAATGTCCCGCGCGCTCTCGGGTGCTATGAGGATGCCATTACCCTGTTTGCAAGAGTGGGAAACAAGGACGGTGAGGTTAGAACCCGCATTGCAATCGGATCACTCTATCAATCAATCGGTGAGCCTCAAAAGGCCTCAGAGCAATACATGAAAGCTGTACCGAGCGCTTCGGACGAGCAGTATGCCAGGATGCTCATAAGTGTCGCGGAAATTCGCCAATCACAAAACCAACCTCGAGAGGCGCTCACTCGTTACAAAAAGGCACTATCTTTGATTGGCTCAACAAATGATCCCTCATTAGAAGGGGCCATCTGGACCGGAATGGCCCGGTCGCACATGACGTCGGGTTCCTATCTGGTAGCCCAAGACTATTTTGAGCGGGCTCGGGTAAAAATAAAAGAGTCCGGGAATCGGGCAGCGGAAGCCGGAATTATCGCCAGCATTGGCGAACTGAATTATTGGGTCGCCATCAGCTCCCCGACAGCAAATCCGAAGTCACGCTTTTCGGAGGCTCTGAAAGACTACAATGTTGCGCTGCCAATGATGCGTGAGGTGGGAGATCGCATTGGAGAAATCGGCATTCTAACGAATACCGGGCTCGTCTACGACGCCTGGGGCAAACCCCGCGAGGCTCTGCCTTATTACTTGGAGGCCCTTCATAGGATGGATGAACTCGCTACCTCTGCTCGTCTCCAAGAGTTCCGCCTTGACCTCGCAGGTCAGTCCGCCAGTCTCTACCAGCGCGCAATCCTGCTGGAGGCGAGTTTGCATCATATGCAGGAGGCTTTTGATCTCAGCGAGCGAGCCCGCGCTCGCACATTCCTCGACCAATTAGGCAATCACCGGATTGACCGTGGCAACCATCAGCCAACAGATTTCTCTCTAGGCGAAGAAAAGTTGCGCCAGGAAAATATTTTACTCCAGCGCCAACTGGGCCAGGAATTGGCGAAACCCGGGCCTGACGTGAACCCGGATAGAACGCGCGCAATCCAAGCCCGATTGTCGGCCGTGCGAAAAGATTATGACGATTTGGTGAATCAACTGAAGCTGTCAAACCCTGAGTACGCGTCGTTTCTCAGTATTTCGCCTCTAACCCTTCGAGAGGCCCAGCAACAACTGCCGCCGGATGTGACAGTCCTTTCCTACTACACAAGTCCAGAGATGACGCTGGCTTTTGTCCTCACTCGGGACAAATTTCATGTCTCAAAGCTCTCCGTGACGGAGCTTGAACTGTTCCTGGCAGTCACCACGTTTCTGGATTTCTCCGGGAAGAGTGATGTACCGCCGAGTCTCAGGATTCTCTATAAGTTGTTGATCGCACCCGTCAAGTCGCAGCTGAAGACTTCAAAGTTGGCAGTGATTCCCTATGGAGTTTTACACGGGCTGCCCTTCGGAGCTCTTACGGATGGTCAGCATTTTCTAACCGACAGCTATGCAATTTTCTATCTGCCCAGTGTTAGCGTTCTACCCTATATACGCGCCAGGGTGAGACCGGCCGGTAGCTTGGCCCTCGTTTTGGCAAACGACCAGGAAGCGGGTCTTCCGCGGTTGAGCTATGCAGAAGGTGAGGCCCGAGCAGTGGCTTCGCTCTTGGGTACTCAACCCCTCTTGGGTGACGAAGCCACCACCTCGGTGCTACGCGCGAAGGCAGGCAATTACGACATTGTTCACCTAATTGCTCACTTTGACCTCGACCGCCAACAACCCCAATCTTCACGCATCATTTTGGGCTGGGGCAAAGGAAATGATGGCCCACTAGCGCTCGACGACGTACTTGGTCTGGATCTTCGAAAGACGAACCTGGTGGTGCTTAGTGGCTGTCAGTCTCAAAGGGGCAGCCGGACTCGTGGGGATGATGTCATCGCTTTGAGCCGCGCCTTCATCTACGCTGGGTCTCCATCCGTTATAGGCAGCCTATGGAGCGTGGACGACGATGCAACGCAGCAATTGATGATCGCCTTCTATACGCACCTGAAGGAAGGGCTGAGCAAAGCCGAAGCCTTGCGCTGTGCGCAAGCAGACATCCGGCACAAGTATCCAAATCCTTTCTACTGGGCCGGATTTGTCTTGACGGGTGATCCCGGACAAGCTGGCACATCAAACCGGCTGGCGAGCTCAACGAATTAGTTTCTTCGCGGGCCCCGTCGCACTGGCAACAAACCCTTTTAACTCAAGAATTGAGATGGTGGGTCGCTCCGGCCTTTTTCCGGGAACGCTAATCCCTTAAATAAATGAGCGAGGTAAGGATAGGCCGCGCGGAAAAGTTGTCTGCTACTGACTTGAAGGCTACGAATCTTCACGCCAATCGGAATAAAGATAGTAAAAATCGCAGTCCATCCCCAAGGAGTACTCCGCCATTCGCTCGGCCGTGCGATTCGTGTCCAGCTGGTCGAGGACATCTCTTACGTGCGCCTCAAAGGACGCGGTGGTTTCTAACCGCGAGCGAAGTGTCCATCGGCTGATCTTTCGCTCATACCGAGTTAGCGGATTTAGCTCTCCCGCCTGCCAACAGTTGGTGGGAGCGACTCCGACCCTCCGCGTAATCTGATCAGGGGCAAACCAACCAGAGACTGCGAACTAAGCGTAACACTCGTTTTCTTTTGTCATTTGTGCGACTGGGACCGGCTAGCCGCCACTATACACGAGAGCAGAGGTGTGGTAATCCGACGTTGATACTGACTAGCCCGAGTTTTGTACCGGTTTCACTGGGAGAAGTAGGCCAGAAGGACATCCGGCACTTTATTTAGAGGCTGTTGAGGTTGTGGGTTCGATCCCCACCGCCCCTACCAAACCAATTTGTTTTCTGCGACTTGCAAGCACCATTTCTAACAAAACCCTGCTTTCTAACAATTCGTTTCAATTCACCAGTCTTGTTGAGCGATTCTGGACAGCTGTACGCTGCTCATCACCGACGACATGGCCATAAATTCCCAGCGTTATTCGTGCGTCAGAGTGCCGCAGTTGCCGTTGTACGACAGCCGGGGTTGCACCGTCTGCGAGTAGGGAACTGGCTGCCCCGTGCCTCATCGAATGGAACCCGCCGCGAGAAATCTTTAACGCATCCAGAAGCGGATGCAGTTGCTTCGCTCGCAGCTTATTCGCCGAGAACGGTCTGCCGCGCCGATTGACGAAAAGCAGATCATTCTTACCGTCATGCCTCTGGAGGTGATCGCTTAACCGCACTTCCAACTCCTTGGACATCGGTAAGTCAGCACTGCTCGCCTTAGACTTCACAGCTCCGACCGTCCGTGTGGCAGCGTCAACACTTTGCCTTATATGGATCAGGTGCTTTGCGAAGTCCACGTCAGATCGGCGTAATGCCAGCGTTTCACCAACGCGCAGGCCGAGCACAGCTGTGATTGCAACGATTGTGCTCAATGGTTCTGACGCGCTAGTGATGATCGTTCTCACCTCATCGTCCGTGAAGCAACGTGGCTCTGCTTTCACACCCTCGCGCGGCAAAGTGAGGTCTGCGAAGCGGAAGTTACCGCACGCATAGCCCCAAGCCCTCGCCGTTTTGAGAAGGGAAGAAACACTGAGCAGCACGTTCTCCACTGTCTTGCGGGACCGTCCGCCGCCGGCGAGATACGCGACAAATCCCTGTACGGTCTTTGTGGTTATCTCGGTCAGATGCAAACTTCCCAACTTCGGAATGATGTGTGCCCGCAGGTGTGATTCCGCCGCCCTCGTTGTGCTGCCCTTCAGATTGACCGCCACGCTAGCTCGCCACTCCTCGACAAATTCCGCGAGTGTAAGGCCAGCTTTCGACGGCAACTTTGTGGCAGCTTCGTTCACCCGATCCAGATACGGTTGAAATTGTCTCCACGCCGCACGTTGGGATTGCTCATTTACAAGTCCAAGAGGTTGCCAGCGCTGCTCCCGATTGAATGTTCCATCTGCTTGCAGAACATCCACGCGATATACGCCGTACCACCTGCCGGACTTTTCCACCAGACTTCCTCTCTGAAACCGTCTCCGTGGCACTGGATTCGCTCCCGTGCTCATCGGAGAAGGCGTTACCGTGTGGGATGTTACCTCAGCCATGGTCTCCACACACGTACTTTCAATCCCCCATACCCCATGTCTCCTTTCGGGGGTCGCCATTTACGTACGCCGGCTCGAACTGAGCGGTTCTCCAGGTCCCGGAGTACCCGAGTACGAGAGAGGCAATTTGTGCGTCTGCAAGGGCTTTATTTCTGGTTGAATGCGGACAGTTTTTTCCACGTTAGGATGCGACCCGATACGCCTGCTGCTGTCGCGTCTTTGCCGCTCTGCGTTCGCGGTCGGTTTTGTATTTGCGGGGGCGGCCTGACCTGAAGGTCACAGCCCTATGAGAATCACCCCTACATTCACGAGAGCAGTACACTCCCGACTCGCCGTGCCGCGTGAAACGAACCGCGCCGAGCACGATTCTGCATTTGTCGCAAATTTCTCGAGCGAAGCAGCCGTAATTCGCGAGAAGCTCGTAGCTCTTCTGGATGGTTAGCAGCATACCGATTCACCCTCGCCCCGAGATGTGCTTCTCGGAGAACGTGTGGGCTGGAGCGACCCCGCGGTTTTTTCGCCACGAGCAAGTGGCGAAAAGTGGGGTCGCTCCAGCCCACTCCGGTGCATTACCCGCGTCCAAACTGCGTGTCGCGCCATGTGCAACCTCTATGCTCCCAACAATTTCGCC
>WNFW01000807.1_pt1 | contig 20583 bp, 18 predicted proteins | sample 5400131 | NCBI WGS metagenome assembly WNFW01 (sample SAMN13153362, study PRJNA577476) | soil metagenome | isolation source: 20 cm soil or saprolite under grassland replicate 1 | place: USA:California | collected 2016-06-15 | reverse complement strand
GAGAGTCTTCGGAACACGTTAAAATGCGCCCCGTGTTTCCCCGAGCGGACTAGGTGAGTGGCGATCCCGGAAATCGCCCCCGTTTCGCCGATCGTCTCGGCGCTCGCGACGCTGCTGTTCATCGCATGGATGCTGAGGGTGCAGGACCGATGGCCGCTGGATGTGCCCAACCAACGCTCGCTGCACGAGCGTCCCGTGCCGCGCTCGGGCGGCATCGCCATGATGGTGGGTGTTTTTTCCGGCCTCGCGATCCTACAAACCCCGCTCGTGATCGTGCTCCCCGCCGCCGTACTTGTCGCGCTTTCGCATCTCGACGACGTTCACGGCCTACCGATTCCGGTCCGCTTGGGCGCCCAGGCCGCGGCCGCCGCAGGGTTCGCCTTCGGCGCCCTCCCCACGGTAGCGCTCCCCTCGCTCGTCCTGATCGTAATCGGCATCCTATGGATGACAAATCTCTACAACTTCATGGACGGTTCCGACGGACTCGCGGGCGGCATGACGATCACGGGCTTCACGTTCCTGGGAGCCGGCGCCTGGATGAGCGGCGACGACGCCCTGCTGATCGAGTGCGCCATTGTCGCAGCCGCCGGTGCCGCGTTCCTGCCGTTCAACTTTCCTCCCGCGCGGGTTTTCATGGGTGACGCCGGGTCCGTCCCGATCGGTTTCCTCGCCGCAGTCTTGTCTCTCTCGGGCTGGCGCGATGGAGACTGGCCGTTATGGTTTCCGGCAGCGGTGTTTGCGCCTTTCATCGCCGACTCTTTACTGACCTTGCTGAAGCGGATCGGCGCCGGAGAGCGTTTCTGGGAAGCGCACAACAAGCATTACTATCAACGCCTCGTGCGAATGGGCTGGGGCCACCGCAGGACCGCACTCGCCGAATACGCCCTCATGCTCGCTTGCGGGACGACCGCACTCTGGGCCCTGCGCGAGCCGCTCCCCCTGCAGCTGTGCGCCCTCATCGGGCTGGTCGCGCTCCATGCAACGCTGGCGCTGTGGGTGGACTACGCGTGGCGGCGCCGCGAGAACAAGTCCATTGAACCCGCTTAAGCCCAGTTACCGAGCCGCACTTGCCTTTGCGCACGACGTGCTGGCTTCGGGCGTTTGCTGGGTGCTTGCGTTCTGGCTGCGCTTCAACCTGGAAACCCCCGAGGAGTTTCTCCCGGCGCTTGCCGCGGCGGTAACGGCGGCCGTTCCGCTGCACGCACTGATATTCTGGTCGCTTGGCCTGTACCGGGGCAGCTGGCGCTACGCGAGCTTGCCCGACCTGAAACGCATAGCGTTCGCTTGCCTGATCGGAGCGCTCGCAGTGCCCGCCCTGCTCGCGTTCTTCCGCGCCGACGTCAACGTGCCGCGGTCCACTTTCGTCCTTGCGCCTTTTCTGCTTGCCGCGATCATGGCGGGCAGCCGGATCGCCTATCGCGCCTGGAAGGAGCGCGCCCTCTACGGCCACATCCACCTCACCGGCGAACCCGTGCTCGTGATCGGCGCCGGCGACATCACCGTCAACCTGCTGCGGGAGATGGAACGCTCCAGTCAGTGGCGCGCGGTCGGCATACTCGACGACGACCCGGCCTGGCACGGACAGGTCCTTCTGGGCGTGAAGGTGCTCGGCGGGCTCGGCGAAGTCGGCCGCTGGGCGCAGCAGCTGGAGTCCCGCCACGCGATCATCTCGCTGCCGGCCTCGTCCGCTGGGGTGCGCAGGCGCGCGGCGGAAGCCGCCGCCGCCGCGGGGCTGACAGTCCTCACCGTGCCTTCCTACGACGACCTGCTGTCCGGCAAGGTCACGGTATCCCAGATCCGCCGCATCGAGCTGGAGGACCTGCTCGGCCGCGACCAGGTGGTGCTCGACGACGGCGGCCTGCATCGGCTCCTCACGGGCAAGGTCGTGATGGTCACGGGGGCCGGCGGCTCGATCGGCTCCGAGCTCGCCCGCCAGATCGCGAAATTCGAGCCGAAGCGTCTCGTCCTGCTCGAGCTGAACGAGTACGCCTTGTATAGCATCGAGCAGGAATTCCTGTCGTCAAAAAAAAAGCCGGACATCTCGCCCATCATCGGCGACGTGCGCAATCCGGCGCGTATGCAAGCGGTCTTCGCCAGATTCAGACCGGCGGTCGTATTCCATGCCGCCGCTTACAAGCACGTGCCCCTCATGGAGAACGACAATGCCTGGGAAGCGGCGCAGAACAACGTCCTCGGGACGCTGCGCCTGGCGCGTGCCGCGCGCGATCACGGCGTGGAGAAATTCGTCCTCATCTCGACCGACAAGGCGGTGAACCCGACCAACGTCATGGGAGCCACCAAGCGCTTGTCCGAGGAAGTCTGCCAGGCTCTGCAGCGCCCAGGTGGCGCACGTTTCGTCGTGGTCCGTTTCGGCAACGTGCTCGGCAGCACGGGCAGCGTCATCCCCAAGTTCCGCGAGCAGATCGCCCGCGGCGGGCCCCTGACGGTGACCCACCCGGAAGTCACTCGCTACTTCATGTCGATTCCCGAAGCCGCACAGCTGGTGTTGCAGGCGGGTCTCATGGGAAACGGGGGTGAGATCTTCGTTCTGGAAATGGGCGACCCGGTCAAGATCGTCGACCTCGCGCGCGACATGATCCGCCTTTCCGGGCTGAGCGAGGAGGACGTCAGGATCGAGTTCACCGGCCTGCGGCCCGGCGAAAAACTCTACGAAGAGCTGCTCTTGGACCGCGAGAGCACGTTGCCCACGCCGCACCCCAAGTTGCGCATCGCCAGAGCGGGCGAGGCGCCCGGTGAAACTTGGCTTGTCGAGATCGAAACCTGGCTCTCGCAGCCGCGCTCTCCTGCCGATGATGAGGTCAAGCGGGAACTCGGCAGGAGGGTGCCCGAATACCAGTCCGCCGCCGCGGGGGGCGGTGCGCACGAGATTCAGGAAAAGGGATGAGGGACGGGCCGAGCGCGCCACAGGCGCTCGAAACCCGCAAGCGCCTCCTCGACCGTCAGGTCCGAAAGATCGCGGGTCGCGGGCTGCAGAAGCTCGTGCGGCGCTTTCCAGGGCCGCCACCGTTCAGGCGGCGAGTCACCGAAAAAACACAGGATCGGCTTGCCGAGCGCCGCGGCGAGGTGCATCGCCCCGCCGTCGGTACATATCACGAAGTCGCACAGCGACAGGGCCGCGATCAGCGTGGAAAGGTCGTCGGTTGGACACGGGAGCAGGGGAAGCCGGCCGCACCTTTCGCTCACCGCCCGCGCCTTGTCGTCGTCTCCCGGATGCCTCGGGTTGTCCGGCTCACCGGGCGCCCAGAGGAGCAGGATCCGCGCGGAGTACCGCTTCGCGACGGCTTCGATGAGAGCCGCAAAGTTCTCCGTCGACCACTGTTGGTTTTTTCTCCGCGCGCTGATATGCACGCACACGACCGGTGTGCCCTGTCCCAGACGGGAAAGCCCCTGCTCTATGCTGCGACGCGCCTCCGCATCGGGAAACACCCGAGTGGAGGGCGGCGGACCGTTGATGCCAAAAGCCTTGAGCAAGCCGAACACCCGCTCCACCTCGTGCGCGGGCGCGGATGGGTCGTAAGGCAGCGCGATGTCCAGCCTCAGATGACCCTTACCGGGCTCGGCATAGCCGAGCAGGTGACGCGCGCCGATCAGGCGGGCGAAGCGCAGCGAGCGCGGCTCGAATCCCGGGGTCGCCAGGATCGCGTAGTTGAAGCGCTCCTTTCGCAGCTTCATGATCAGGCGCAGCCGATCCAGGTGAACCGAAAGGACGGAGCGCCCTTTCCCGCGGTGCTTTCCCTTTTCGTAAGCGTAGACGGCATCGACAGCCGGATTCCGCGCGAGAACCGCCTCGTTGTAGGTGTTGACGAGCGCTGCGATATGGGCGCGCGGAAAGCGCTCGCGCAGCGCAAATAGGAGCGGAGTCGTGCAGACCAGGTCGCCGATGTTATCGCGCCGGATCACCAGGATGCGCGGACGCGCCGCCTCGTTACCCGTCGCGGAGGAGAGGTTACGATTCATGAGCGTTCGGCGAGTTGCCGTCCGCGTCGCGGCTCGACCAGCAGAAGCCAATCCTCAGACGCTACGGTTTCTCGCAAGGAAATTGAACAGCCGCTTGCCCAGCGTCTTTGTCGTTCCTATGTCGAACCATCCCGAGAGGAACTCCAGCAATTCGAAAGACCGGTTGCCGTGAAGCTCGCCCGTGATCCAGCGCACGCGCTCGAGCACCCGCGGCTCGAAGGCCGCGAGGATATCGTACTCGGCCCCCTCGACGTCGATCTTGATGAGCTCCGGTGGCGGCGCCGTGCCGTCCTCGATAATCGCCCGCGGTGTGCGCACGTTTACCTTTTGCCCCGGTTCCTTGGCCGTCCCGGCGTCGTGGAACGAAAATCCGCCGAGATTGAGGGCAGAATCCGAGGGCCGAATCTCGAACGTTCCTTCCTTCGCCCCCAGGGCGAACCTGTGCGGCCGAATTCGGTCGAGCCCCTCGATGTTGCGTACGATCATCGCGTAGTTTTCCGGAATCGGCTCGAAGCAATGAATCTCGGCCTGAGGAAAGCGGTCGGAGAAATAAAGCGATGCCGCGCCGATGTTGGCACCGATATCCCACACACAGCTCGGGTTGAACTCTTCCGGGATGTGGTACTCCGCCTTGGTTCCCCGCCTCAACAGGATCTTGTAAATCACCTCGGGATCGCTGCTGCCGGGCCGATAATGCAACTGGCGGCCCCGCCAGCGGAAGCTGGATACGGCGCCGGGGACGTAGCGTGACGGATCGCGGTCGCGTACAAGCTGCGGCGATCGTGAGCGCAGCAGCCATTTTAGAGTATGCCTACTGAGCACGACATGCTCCTTCTGCCGGATGTTACCGCGGATCTGCACGCTTACGGTAACATTCGGGCCTACGCTGCGCGGCCTCAATGAGCATCGATCCCGCCCGCATCAATATTGCCGCCACGGAAGCGTTGTCGGCGTTCCAGAGCCGCGTCGCCGGCATTCCGTACGAGCGGAAGGGCATACTCTATTCGGAGATGTTCTTTCTCTATTTGTGTGCGCAAGCGGCCAAACCCACCCGCATTTTCGAGTCCGGACGGGCGCGCGGCCAGAGCACCTTGCTGCTCTCCGCCATTTTTCCCGATCTGGACGTTGTGAGCATCGAATCCGATGCGGATTCTCCCGACGTGCAGGTTGCGCAGGAGCGCTTGCGCGGGCGCGACAAGGTATCGATGCGGTTCGGCGACGCAACCCGGATTCTTCCCGCCGAAGTGCGAAAAGGGGACGTTGTTCTCATCGACGGGCCGAAGGGCTTTCGCGGTCTGCGCCTGGCCCTGCGGCTGCTCGCGACCGGAAGGGTGACGCAGATTTTCATTCACGACTGCGGACTGGGAACCGAGGAGCGCGCCTTTCTCGACGCCCATCTTCGCGGCGCGTTGTACAGCGATTCGATTGAATTCGCGCGCGTCGCGCGTGTGCTCGATGCCGCCTGCTGGGGCGATTTACCCTCGGATCGCCGCTTCGAAGGCGAGCGGCCGCCGCGCGCATACGGTTACGGCCTGGCATGCATTCCGTTCGACCCGGCGGTCTCCTATCGGACCCTGTTCGTTCGGGCCGCCATCGCCGGAATCAGGTCCCGTATCAAGCATAGAGTCGCGGATCATGGGTGAGGCCTTGCATTGCGGCGCCGGCGTTTGAATGTCTGCCGGCAGCCCCGCGTTTCTTTTCATCAACGTCGCGCGCATCGGCGACACGCTGCTCGCGACGCCGGCCATGCGGGCGATCACGTCAGCTTATCCCGGTTGCCACATTACCGCCCTCGCGCATCCGAAACGCGCGGAGGTGCTGCACGGGCTAGCGTTTCTGGCGCACATCGGCGGCATCACCAAGAACACCGCGCCCTGGCGTGGGCGGCTCGGGAGCCGGCGCCACGATTACGCCGTCGTGTACGGCTTCGACGAGGCGCTCATCGCCTACGCGCTGCGCGTCGCGGATCGCGTCGTTGCCTTTCGCCAGCGGGACGAGGCGCTCAACCGGCGCCTTTACCGCTGCGTGGACGAGGCGCCCGCGGGGACCGAGAACGCGGTTGCGCGTTGCCTGCGGCTGACGACGGCGCTCGGGATCCCGGCTGCCGGGCGGCGGCTCGCCTATCAGGTGACACCGCATGAGGCCGCCGCCGCTCGCGCGCGCCTGGCAGCCGAGGTTCCTGCGGAAGCGTCGCCCCTGATCGGCATGAACGTCGCGACGTTCCCGACGAAAGTGTTCCGCCGCTGGCCGGTGGAGCAGTTCGGCGAATTGGCCGAGGGCATCATCGCGGAACGGCCGTGCGCGCATGTACTAATTTTCGGCGGACGCGAAGAGGCCGAAGATGCGCGCCGCCTGAAGCACCAGCTCCGCGATCGGGCCGCGCTCTACGCCGGGCGCCTCGCCCTGCGCGAGAGCGCCGCGATGATGAGCCTGACCGATCTCTATGTAGGCTTGGATACCGGTCCGACTCATCTTATGAGCGCCTTCGATATTCCGCTGGTGGCGCTCTACCATTGCCGGATCCCGAGCCGCCAGATTGCGCCCCTGGACCATCCCTGCCTGTACGCGCTCGACCATCCCCGGCTGGGCGGGGATTGCACGGAATCGACGCCGATGTCCGAAATCACCGTCGACGCGGTGCTGGCGCAGGTGCGGCGCGCGCTCACCGAGCATCCGCCCAGGCGCCCGAGCTCTCAGGCCGGCGCTCGCTTTGCGTAGATGTAGCCGAACGTTTTCCCGCAGGGCACGATCTCGAGCGTGTAGGCGCGGCGCTTCAGGATCTCGACCAGACGCGTCTCGCCTTGGTGATACTCCACGACGATCTCGGCAGGCGTCAGGTGATCGAGGAAGCGTTCGTCCTCGAACATCGGATACTCGCAGCCTTCGCAGTCCATCTTGAGCAGATCGACCGAAGTCGGAAGGTTGGCGATCACGAAGGGGACTCCGTCGACGAAATTCAGGGTTTCGTCGCCCGTAGTTTCCCTATGCGTATGCGTGGAAAGTCCCGTGTTGAAAAAGTGCACCGCATCGCCGACGCCATTGGCCGCGAGATTGCGGCGCAGCAACTCGCCGGCCGCGACCGAGGGTTCGAAGGCGTACACGGTCGCGCCCATCTTCGCCATCGGAATCGAGCTGTCGCCGAAAAAAGCGCCGACGTCGACCGCGACTTTCCCCCGCAAGGCGCGGTCCTGCATGCGATACACGTCTTCGCGAAAGATTTCGCGCAGAAAAACGCCTTCTACTTTAGCCTCGAGCGGCGAAAAGAAGGTGTAGCCATCCAGCTCGATGCGCTTGCAGTCGGCCTCGAAGCGGCAGCGCGCCCCGATCTGGGCCAGCCGGCACAAGTTGGGGAGCTGATGCCAGGCCCAGGGAGGAACATCGAGGTCCACGCCGCTCTTGGAGCGGAAGCGCGACGTAACCTGCATGAAAGGAAGAACGAGCGCCCGGAGCGGCAGCTCCAGCGCGCTGAAAATGAGCGGCAGCGATTTGTAATAAAGCCGGATGCGCCTGATGTCGTCTCTTGATCGCATCGATTCTGAGGTCTAAAGGGCCCGATGAGCACGTTCAAGCGGGGCGCCGGATCGCCCGTCCGAAGCGGCTGCGTTCGAGGTCACTGTACAATTCTATCAATCAGGCGAAGACCATGAAGTCAGCGCTGTCCTCACACCGGTTTCGACCCAAATCGCCGAATCATTCCACGGAACCAACGAGTGCAGCCTCGACCCTGGCCGGACTGTGCCGGCATGGATAGCGCACCTCGCATCCACAAGGTCGGGCGGGTCGTCGTTTTTATCGCGTTGTTGCTAGTGGTTCTCTTCGGACTCTGGTGGTGCGGGCAGGCGGCCAACAACCTCTTCGTCAAGGCCGTAAAGTACGACTTTGTCTTTCACTGGACGATGCTGATCGCAGGCATCGCATTGTGCGGGGTGGTGGCTGCCTCGGCGCTGCTGAAAATGCCGGCCCCGGAAAACCTGGCGACCGTAACCATGGCTACCTTGTTTGCAGCCTATGCCGTCGAGGGCGCGCTATGGACGTTCAATATCAAACCAGGTGACCACTTCAACAGACTGGAGCGGAGTGGAAAGGCGGTCGACCACCGAACACCTTTGCAGGTCGTCGCCGATGCGCGCAAAGGCGGCAGACGGGACTTTCCCGTTTTTTTTCCTTCCCTGCACGTGACTCCGTCCAGGAAGGCCGCTTCGGGACTGTTCCCACTTTCTTCCGTGGCGCTGGTGCCTACCGTCTACTGCAACGAGGACGGTCACTATTCCACTTATACCAGCGACGAGCACGGCTTCATGAATCCGTCCGGCCTGTGGTCGCGCCCTCCGCCGTTCGATATCGCGATTGTCGGCGATTCCTTTACAAACGGTGCCTGTGTCGAACCCGACGAAGACATCGCGTCGCACATTCGACGCCGGTTTCCGCTGACCGTCACCATAGGCATGGGCGGCAACGGGCCGCTGATCGAGCTGGCCTCGATAAAAGAGTACGTTCCGACGCTAAGGCCGAAAATCGTTTTGTGGTTCTACTACGACAACGATCTCGACGATTTGGAAAAGGAATTGCGTGACCCCTTGTTGCTGCAATACCTAAGCCCGACATATTCCCAGAACCTGATAAGTCGGCAGGGCGAGGTCGACGCCTTCCTGCGACAACTGATCGATGCGAAGCTCCGGGAGCTCGAGACTCATCCGCCGACGAGGGAATCCAGCGTTTCCGACGCGCTACGCCTCAAACGAACCCGCAAGCTCGTTGAATCCTCGTTGAGGGAGAACCCCATCGAGTCGCCCGTCCACAACGCAATGACGATCGACACTTATGTGAGAATCGCCGAAACCGCCAGAACACTGGTCACGCAATCGGACGGCAAGTTGATGATCATCTACCTGCCGGATTGGACGCGACTGAGAGACAGGCCGAATGACGCGACCTACCGTCAGAAAAACCTGATTCTGGAGACGGCCTCAAAGACGGGGATACCGGTCATCGATGTGCTGGATTTTCTTCGGACGCGACCGGATGCGGCTACGGCCTACTACAACTATCCGGGATCGCACTTCAACAAAGAGGGTTATCGGGTCGTCGCGGAGTACGTGCTCGGCAGAGTCGCCGCGCAGACTCAATCCAGCTCGGAACTCTTCAAGTAGCACGGCCCCCTGAGGGAACGTCGAGGCTGGAAATCAGAGAGTCACGGCGCGCTGCGGAACACGAGATACTTGCTCGCAAGGTACGTAATCAACGTATAGGGCACGACGCCCGTAGCCTGGGCCACGTAGCCATTCGAGTCGAAATAGTGAATTGCGACCAGGACCGTGAGCAAATTCGCCGCATACGCGACTAGTGCGACGAACAGGAATTTGGCCAGCGCCGACAGATGGGGACCCCGGTAGGCAAACGTCCAGCGGCTATTCAGGGCGAAACTGAGCAACAGTCCGACCGAGTAGCCAAGCACATTCGCGGCAATGTCCCCAACATGGAAGAATCCCTTCGCCGCATATATAACCGCCAAACCTACCAACGTGTTGACAAGGCCGACGCTGACGAATCTCCCCGCTTCGAAGAACCCCCCGACGTTCACTTGCGAGCGAGCACGTAGTACTGGCCCCCCAGAGGTAGCCACGCGAGGGCGCGCTCCAGCGGCCGCAGCAACCGCAATGCGTGCGGGAAGAAGACCCGATACCTTGTCTTCGCAGCGGAAAAGCCGGCCGCTGTTACGCGTTGCTTCATCACACCGCCACGGACCAATCGCGCATGCTCATCGAATGGACAACTGTTGACGATGCGTACCGTGAGCGGGTTGTACGGGTTGTGCTCGAACACGAATAGGGTGCCGCCCGGCCGGAGCACTCTGTTCAATTCCTTAAGGAGTGAAACGTGCTCGGCGTGGTCGATATGGTGGAAGACACACGCCGTGTAGGCGATGTCGAAGTGTTCTGCAGGAAACGGGATGCGCGCGCCGTCGAAATGAACGTACTGTGCCAAGGACGGAAACCGCTGCTCGGCGATCTCCAAACTGCGCCGCGATACGTCCAGGCAGGTCAGTCGGGCAGTCGGGAAGTATTTCTGAACATACGGCACGGAGCCCCCGTTGCCCGACCCGAAATCGAGAATTCTGGGCGCAGCGGCCGCTATCCCGCTGGACCGTCCGTACTCGCGCGCAACGTCGCCTATCTTGTAATCGGCGAAGTATTCCGTGCCCTCGCCATAGGCCGCGATGCTGGCCGAATGCATAGCATCGTATTCGTGGGCAAATTTGTCGAACTCCGCTTCATCCATACGTCTGCTCCGATAACATGAAGGTCATGCCCCTGGACCGTGCGCGAATGCAGCGCGTTCCGCCGCCATTACTTGAGCGATACCGACCAGTAGGCTTGTCCTCGGGGCCGAGGCACCCAGGGGAGCCACTACGGACCGGAACTGGACGCGCCGAGGGTAGATGCCCGTCAGTTTGCTTGCGCTTGTGATCAGGCGCGGCGCGCGCCGCGCGATTCTCCTGAAGGCAGAAATGATTTCGGCAATGGTTGCGGGCTCCTCCGAGGCGACTATCTTGGTAAGGATTCGTGGTTCTTCGGTCTTCGCGCGCATCGCCGCAATCATTGAGGCGGCCGCATCATCGGCGGCAATATAGTCGCGAATGGTGTCGAGTGGCACGTAGATTTGTATAGGTCGATTCCTGAGAATGCTTCGCGCGATGTGCGCGATAAGGCCCTGTTGCTTTCCAAACGACTGGCCGGGACCGTACAGGGTGGAGAGTCTGGCGAGCACGGCCTCCTTCCCCTCATTTGCGTCCGCAAACGAGCGCACCAGGCCTTCCTGTCTGAGCTTTTCCCTACCATATGCGGTGGTGGGAGCCGGCGCGGAGTTCTCGCTCACGGGGCAGTCGGGTGACCCCGCGTAGATTGCGCCTGCCGAACTGGCGAAGGCCACGGCGCCGCGTGTAGCCGCCAAGCGAGAATCGGATTCGACAAGCCGCAGCAATAGCGCCAGGAGTCGCGTTTCAGGTGCAAGATCACCATCCGAACTGCCCATGGTCCCCACGCCCGCGGCCCAGTAGATTTCCCAACGTTCAATGCCGTCGACCCTGGCAGCGAACGCTTGAACAGCTGCTTCAAGCTGGGAAGAACATTCAGACACGCTGCCCCAGAGAAATCGCTCGGTGGGGGAAATCAACTCGGTCCCTTTGCGGCGCAGCGTGCGGCACAGTGCAGTCCCCAAGAGACCCCCGCTCCCGAGGACCCAAGCGATCGTCATTGGCGAACCGCGGGCCGGGTCGGCTTGGAGCCAACCACGTACAAGGGCTTGCCCATGACAATGCTCATGGTAACCGCTAGGTATTCTGCGATAACGCCCAGCGCCGTCAGAATGCACCCGGAGAAAAAGGCGACAACGATCAAGAGCGATGCCCAGCCCTGGACGGGCACGTTGCCGGACAATTTCTCATACAGGGCATAGGCGGCGATGGCGACGGCCAAGAACATCGAGCCGAACCCCATCAAGGTGATCAATCGCAGCGGGCGAGTGCCGGTGGTCAGGATCAGATTCCAGAAATGGGCGACCAACCTAGTGTACGAGTAGCCCGAGGAGCGTCCCCTTTCGTTTCTCAACCGCACCGGAGCATGTCCGACGCGCGCGGTGATCCAAAACAGGCCGACGTCCAAATAGACGCCATTGCCACAGTAAGCCGCCAAAGTCCTTGCAATCTCGCCATCCACGAGTCGAAAGCTGTTGAACCGGCCGATGTCGCGGTCGCTAAGCAACCTCGCGGTGATCGCCTTGGCCGTTCGGCTCAGCATGTTCCGCAGCCAACTGTGGGGCGGTGGGTTGGTCGGCTGCGCGTACACCAACTGGAGCGACCCTGCCAGCGCAGCATCAAGCATACGGCCAATGTCTGCCGGGTCTTGCTGCCCGTCCTCATCAATCGTCGCGACCCAGTCCCCTGTCGCGCTCGCCATGCCCGCCAGGGTCGCCGCATGCTGTCCGTAATTCCTGGAGAGCCACACAGGCCGGACAAACGAGTGTTGGGTGCTTAGAGATTCCAAGGTTATGTCTGACCTGTCCGGGCCGCAGTCATGCACAAGGAGAACTTCAGAAATGACGAAGGGATTCCCCCCTGGCGTCGTCTGCCGAATCGTCAACGGCGCAATCTCGTCGATCAGCTCTGGAAGCGATTTCTCTCCGCAGAATACGGGGATTACAAGAGAAACGCGGATCGCGGCGATGTCATTCATAGTAGCCAAGAGTATCTGAACTGAACGGAGGACAAAATAGCACCGGCCGTTGACCCGCGGGACACGTCGATGATCTCAACCTATCTGTCATCATGGGGCTTTCGAATATAGACGACAGTATCCGCAATCCTCGTGCCGACGACGTAATCACGTTGCAGGCGTGCCCTGATCTCGTTCACCCGGGTGCTTTCCTCGTTGTCGTCCCTGATCAGCACGGCGCGCGGCGCCTTGTCGAGTATGCGCTCCACTTCGCCGGGGTAGTCGACGTTGGCCATCCGGCTTATGGGCTCGGACACGATGAGCGGCGGGAATACGTAGCGGGTCGGAAGCTGCGCCCCGGCCAGGAAGTAAATGATCGGCTGCCCATTCACCACGTAGATATGATCCTGCGGAGAGATCTGCCCCTTTAGGTAGCGCGCAATAGTCACGTTGACGTCGCCTTTTTCCACGTACGCGGAGATCCAAGGTATATAGCTCTTTTCTATTGTGCGCGCGACGGGAAACCCCATGGCGGCCGCGAGGGCGAAAATCAGGGTACGCCGATGGCCGAGCGCCGTATGGAAGCGGGCCGACGCATGCGCCAGAAGCAGGCACAGCGGCGGCAGGGTGACGAGATAGTAGTGCTTGTAGAACTTGAGCGTGAGCCCAGCCTCGGCAAACCCGACGACGAGCCACAAGACGAGGAATCCGAGGATCGGTTCTGTGTTTCGCGCATGCCGTGCTCTAACTCTAAGAAAAACGATCGCCGCGACAGTCACCCACGACCACTTGAACCAGTCCTCCAGTGAATGGATGAATCCTATCCAGATGTCCTGGGCACTGCCCGTGGCGAGGTACCGCTTGTTGGCGTCAAAGTTCGATTCGAGGAACAGGCCGAGCACATCCTGCGCCCAAAGGTACCCGATGGCGAGAATGCTCGGGAGGGCGCCACCGATCGCAAGCATTGCGAGAACTGCCGGTGCGTCGCGCACCGAGCGATAGCGAGCCAGCGCAAAATACGCGATGAACAGAGCAATTTCTACCGCGACGATGTACTTGATCTGTACCGCCACGCCGAGACTGAAACCGGCGGCGAGCGCGTAGAGCAACGCTTTTCTGCGGTCCAGCTCGGGATTCGAAGTCAAAACGACAAGGAACAGAAGCCCGAGCGTGTTGAAAAAGATGAAAAAGAGTTCGGTGTTCGACGACAGGCCCTGAAGTCCCAGGGTGAGGACCGGGAAGCTGATCGCCGCCACGACGCCCGCAACCTCGCTGCGAAACAGCCGCTTCGCCAGTAACAGCAGCACTACGGATGTCAGATAGACGAAGGCAACCGTAATGAGCCGAATCGATGCGATCGAATCGCCGAGCACCCCCAGCGCCGCGGCGAAGATCGCAAAGATCCCGATCGGCTTGATCTCGAAAACCGTGGTGTAAGGCGGGTGCCCGCTGAGCCATTGGGAGGCGATGAGGACATACAGACCTTCGTCCCAGTCGATCGCTGAAACGAGAAACGTGGGCGCGCGTAAGACCAGCACCCAAGAAAGCAGAAATATCAGGAAGCCAATAGACTTGGCGTCAACGACGGTGGCGGTCCCTGAGTCTGTCATGTTACTTCAAAGCCTGCCCATATACAGTCTCCACGCGCCGCACCATCGCTTCGTCGCTGTAGTTATCGCGGACATGTCGCGCGGCTTTCATTCCCTTCGCCATCGCTGCGGGGAGGTTCGGCAGACATTCCGAAATCTTATCCGCCAATGCAGCGGCATTTCCCGCCGGAACGGTAAAACCATACTCATCATTGCAAAGCACTTGCGACACTCCGCCGACAGAAGTCGCCACCACCGGCAGGCCTGCGGCCATCGCAGATAACATCACCAAGGAGAGACCCTCCCAAAGGGAGGGCATGACAAACACGTCCATCGCCCGAAACAAATCGCCCAAATCGTTTCGTGTGCCCAACAACACCACTTGCTGCTCCAAACCGAGGCTCGCCACTAAGGCTTCCAGCGCGAGCCTTTCGCGACCTTCCCCCGCGAGCAGCAAGCGCGCGACTGTCCCGCGACGACGTAGCAGGGCCATTGCCTCGATCAAATACCGGTGCCCCTTTTGCTTCTCCAGTCGCCCTATGGATCCCAACACCAGATCGTGCTCTGTCAACCCGAGCCGCGCCCTTGCTTCCAATTTGGACAGTGTTGAAGCAGAGCGAGCAAGGTCCACCGAGTTGGGGATAACTACGATTCGTGATGCAGACACATGGTCATAGCGCTCCACGTCGCGCCTGATATCTTCCGAGCCGACAATAATCGCTGACGTATGACGGCTCAGATACCAGTTGATGACCCGCCGATGAAGCTTGGGTTTGCCGTAAGTGTTGTGAATCGAAACCACCGCCGGGATTCCAGCCTTCCTTGCGGCGAGACGCCCGTAAAGATTGGCATGGTAGAGGTGACTATGCACCAGATCTATACGCTGACGCCGAATAAGCTCAACCAGAGCCGGCACTACTCGCCGGTCGAACCCTCCCTTGTTCATGAGGCGCAATTCCATCAGCGGAACATCCATGGCGGCCAACTGGTCGCCGATTACTCCACGCTTGCCTATGCAGCATACGACCGATGCAAAGCGCCCGTGGTCCAGCCTGCGCACGATGCTCAACAAGAGATTTTCGGCACCGCCAACCGGGAGGGTGACAAAGAGATGCAGGATCCGCGCTTGGCGATGCAAATGCGGCTTTCCTAACTATTCAATACGCCCATCGTCAACGCTCTGTACCGATGCGACGCCTCGGGGCCGCAGCGTCGCGAAACACCTTTTCCATTCGATCGAGCATCGTTTCCACGTCTAGGTTCGCGGCACAGTATAGGCGCGCCGCGGTTCCGAGTCGCCGGCGCAGCTCAGCGTCGCCGAGCGCCTTTTCCAGGCCGCGCCTGAGGTCGTCCGCGTCCTCGTTTCTCACCAGGATGGCCGTCGTCCCGTCGTAGGCGATTTCGCCGATACCACCGCAAGCGGTCGTGACGCACGGCAGGCCGCACAGCATCGCCTGAACGAGCGCCTGCGGCACGCCCTCGTTGGCGTAGGAAGGCAGCGCGAACACATCGAGCGACTGCAACCAGGGCAGCACGTCCTCCCTATTGCCGACGATCCGGACGCGGTCGCCGAGGCCGAATTCGCGGACCTTCGATTCGATGTTCTGGCGCCGCGGCCCGTCGCCGACGATGACTAGCCCGGTGTCCGCCGGCAGGCGCGCAAAGGCCTCGATCAGATAGCGATGCCCTTTCCAGCTCCGCAGCGTAGCGACGATGCCGATCAGCCTGCGCTCTGGCGGAAGGCCGGTCGCGCGCCGCGCCGCACTACGATCGCCGGGCACAAAACGCGATGCATCGATCCCGGTCGGAGCCGAAGTGATGCGCTCCGGCGGAAATCCGTTGTCGCGCACCAGCTGCATGCGCAAAGTGTCTCCGGTCGTGACGATATGGCGGGTCGCAACGAGATAGAGCCAGCGCGTCGGAAGGTTGTTGGGGATCAACGCCGAAATATGCCGCGTGCGCACCAGGGCCGGGGCGCGGCGCAACGTCGCGCAGGCAAGCGCCGCGAGCCAGCTGTCGGTCGAGCTGTGCGTGTTGACTACATCCACCGGATGAGCCTTGAAGCGGTGCCGCAAAGCAAAAACGCCGGCGAGATTTTTCCTTGCGATAGGTAGCACGATCGCGTTCAAACCGCGCTTCAGCGCGGCATCGTAGATCCTAGCCTCGCGCGGCGCAGCGATGGCCACGTCGTGGCCGCGGGCCGCCATTCCCTGTGCTTCGTCGAGGATCCGGATCTCCTGCCCACCCCAGCCACACGAGGCCTCCGTATGAAGAATTCTCATGCGGCCTTTCTATCGCGAATACCGCGTCGACAGATTCCCTCGCTGCTCATCTACTCTAGCGATGCATGGGAGTACTGCAGGCGATGGAGCCTCGCGTAGATCCCCGAAGCGGCAATGAGATCGGCATGCCTTCCGGTTTCGGCGATGCGGCCCGCGTCCAGAACGACGATGCGGTCGGCCCGCTCGATGGTGGACAGGCGGTGCGCGATCACCAGCGTCGCGCGGCCGCGCATGAGCGTTTCCAGCGCCGCCTGTACGTGTCGCTCCGATTCGCTGTCGAGGGCCGAGGTCGCCTCGTCGAGGATGAGTACCGGCGCGTCCTTGAGGAACGCGCGCGCGATGGCGAGCCGCTGCCGCTGTCCGCCCGAAAGGCGCACGCCGTTCTCGCCGATCAGCGTGGCGAGCCCCTCCGACATCTGGCGGATGAACTGCATCGCGTGTGCCGCCTCGGCTGCCCGGACGACTTCGGCCTCGCTCGTTCCAGCGAGGCGCCCGTAGGCGATGTTCGCGGCGACCGTGTCGTTGAAGAGCACGATATCCTGGCTCACCAGCGCGATGTTCGCGCGCAGGCTCCCCAGCTTGAGCGTTGCGATGTCAACACCATCGAGCAGGATTTGTCCGGAATCGGGAGCGTAGAAGCGCGGCAGCAGATTGGCGAGTGTCGACTTTCCTGCGCCGGAAGCCCCTACCAGCGCAACGGTCTCGCCCGGCGCGATCGAAAACGACACCCGATCCAGAGCCGGGAGTGCGCTTCCCGGATAACTGAACCCCACGGCGCTGAATTCGACTTTGCCCTTCGCGCGACCGATCTCGCGTGTCCCGGTATCGGGCTCGGGCCGCTCGTCGATCAGACGAAACACGCTCTCCGCCGCGGCGAGCCCCCGCTGCAGGGTCTGGTTAACACCGGTCAGTCGGCGCAGCGGCGCAAACACCAGCAACAGCGCAGTGAGAAACGACACGAATCCGCCCACCGTCGTCTCGTCGGTGGCGGCCTGGCGCACCGCGAGGTAGATGATGAGTGCCAGCGCGACCGAAACCACGATCTGTACCAAAGGGACGTTGGCCGCCGCCGCCGAGGTCATTTTCATATTGAAGGTGCGCACCTTGTTCGCTCCGGCATCGAAGCGCCCTGCCTCGTAGTTCTGTCCGCCGAACACCTTGACCACGCGATGGCAGCCGATCGATTCCTCCAGGGCATGGTTAAGGTCGCCCATCGCCGTCTGCTCGGCCCGGCTCATGGCGCGCAGCCGGGTCGAGAATTTGCGCGTAATGTAGACGGCGGGCGGTCCCACCAGGAGCGCCACCAAACTGAGCTTCCAGTTCAGCCAGAAGAGCCATGCAAGCAATCCGGCGATGGTGAGTGAGTCCCTGAACAGCACCGAGATCACGCTGGTTGCTGCTCCTGTTACGTGCAGCACGTCGAAGGTGAACTTGGAGATGAGGCTGCCGCCGGTATGAGCGTCGTAGTAGCTCGTCGGCAGCCGCACAAGATTGGAGAACATCGCATTGCGCAGATCCATCACCACCTTGTTCGCCACCCAGCCGATCGCGTAGTCGGAGAGGTATGAGGCGAAGCCGCGCACCAAAAAGACGGCGACGATCAAACCGGGAAGCCAGACGAGCAGGCCGCCTTCCTTGTGCACGAAACTGCCGTCGAGGAGCGGCTTGAGGAGCGCAGGAAAAACGGGCTCGGTAAGCGCCGTGACCACCATGGCCGCGATGGATAGCGCGAACGGCACCCAGTAAAGCTTGACGTAGCGAAGGAGGCGGAGGTAGAGCTGCAGGCTAGTGGCGTCGGACGATGCCATGGCTGCGCCGGAAAATGTCGAATTATAGCTGATACGGCACCCGATTCCGGACCTCCAGCGACGGCCTTTAGTTCGGCGCGAGGCTCCGGTAGAGCGCAAGGAGCCGCTCGGCCATGGCCGCGAGACTCAAGCGTTCAGCGCGCTTGCGCGCCCGACGCCCCATCTCCCGAGCGGCGGGAACATCCAGGCGGGCGAGCCTGTCGGCAAGCGCATCGACCTCGAGAGCGCCGATCACATAGCCGTTCACGCCCTCCTCGATCAATTCGGCAGCGCCGCATTGCGGCGTGGTAATGACGGGCAAGCCGCAGGCCATCGCCTCGAGCGCCGCATTCGGAAAAGGATCATAAAGGGTCGGCAGCGCGAAGGCGTCGGCCGCCCCGTACCAGGGGCCCGTGTCTTCCTGGACGCCCGCGAAGTGCACGCGGGACGCGATCCCGCGCGAGCTCGCCAGGCGTTCCGCGCGAGCCTGCGCCTTGTCCCGGCCCACGATGACAAGGTGCGCATCAGGCTGCCGGGAGCGCGCGAGCGCTTCGATCAGGCGAAACACGCCCTTCCTTTCGAATCCGGAGCCGACGTGAAGGTGCACGGGCGCGTCTTGCGGAATATCGAGCTTTTGGCGCATCGTGGATCGATACGCTTCGCGCAGCCGCGGATGAAACGCTTCCAGATCGATGCCGTTGTAGATGACGAGGAGCTTCGCCTCCGGGATGCCGAAATGCGCGCGGATTTCGTCCCTGACCATGCGCGAATTGCAGATTACGGCCCGCAGCCGCGGGCTTTCGAACAAGCGCCGTTCCGCAGCGAGCGTGTAGCGGTGATAGGGATTGAGCGCGAGGCCGAGCCGGCCGAGGGCGCCGAGCGCCGCGCGGCGGTTGTGCAGCCATTGGGCGTGCACCCCGTCGCCCGCGCGGTAGATGTCGCAACACGCGATGCGCTCGTGCGATTGCACCAGATCAAACGGCCGGCGGGCGACTTCGCGGCATACGGCCCGCGCGAAGCTCCAGTCGCGCCACACGCGGCCGACGTGAAACGGATCGCAGCGAACCACCGTGCCCGGATCACCGGTCCACTCACGCGCCAGCACGGTCACCGCGACGCCCTGCTCGCTGAGCGCGCCGCGCGCTCTTTCGATGAATCGCTCCGCGCCCCCGTGAGCGCTGTAGCGCTGCCTCACCAGGGCGACGTGCATTGCCTAGTTCCGCGCGAGCTCGAGCCGCTCGCACAAGGCGCGAACGCCCTGGAGCACATGGGGCCCCTGCGCGTGGAGCCAATTCGGGTCGATCGCGTAAATCCTGCGGTTTTGAACGGCTGGAACCGATTCAAGACCCCTCCACGCTTGCCGCGCTTCGCTCCCCAAGCCGCCCGTGACGATCGCTTCGGGCCGGGCGTCGAGGATCTGCTCGCGGGAGACGAGCGGGGTGAGGGTCTTCGCGGCGGCAAAAACGTTGTGCCCCCCGCAGAGGCGCAGCGCGTCGCTGATGAGGTGCGCGCCGTTTACGGTGAGCGCGGGCGCATGCCAGATCTCAAGAAACACGGCGACGCTACGCGCGGCAGCGTAGCGCTTGCGCAAGTCCGCTATTTCGTTTTCGAATTGCCGTGCCCGCGCTTCGGCGACCCTCGCGCTGCCGGCCAGCGCCCCGACCAGGCGAACGATGCGCGGAATATCGGCGAGGCTGCGCACCTCGGTGACGAAGACCCGGATGCCGATACGCTCCAGACGATCGATCTGCAGCGTCGAATTGCCGCTCCGCCAGGCGAGCACGAGATCCGGCCGCAACGCGATCAGGCGCTCGATATCGACCCGGCCGTAACTCGCCACGACCGGGAGGCGCTCCGCCTCGGCGGGATGGCGACTGAAGCTCGAGACGCCGGCGAGCTTCGCACCGGCGCCCGCGGCGAAGGCGATCTCCGCCAGGTGCGGTGCGAGGGTGACAATGCGCCACGCCGGCCGCACGAGCGAGATCGTGACACCGCGGTCATCGCTCGCCTGCAGCGCGTGCGCGGCCGCCGACACCGCGGCAAAGACCGCGAACGCGATCACCCGGATCATCGCGCGAGGAGCGAATCGACGGCAGCCAATGCTGCCTCTACGGGGAGTCGCGTGAGGCACTCGCTCACCTTGCCGCCGCCGCAACCGTCGTTCCCGCAGGGGCGGCAGGGATGCTCGCCGGAGGCGACGATGCGATGCGGCACCCGCCAGGGTCCCCATTCGAACTCCCCGCTCGGACCGAAAAGCGCCACCACCGGCGTTTGCATGGCGGCGGCGATATGCATGGGAGCGGAATCCACGCCGATGAATAGCCTGGCCCGCGCTGCGAGCGCGGCCAGCTCCTTCAGGCCGAGCGTCCCGGAGAGATCGATCGCCTTGGCGTGGTGAGTGCGCGCGAGGATGTCCGTGACCAGCTCGCGCTCCCTCGCATCGGGCGCGGCACTGATCACCACGCGCTCGCCGCGGCGATCCAGGCCATCGAGCAAGGCCGCGGCCTTGTCTGCGGGCCAGCACTTGAACTGCCAGCGCGATCCGGGGTGGAAGAGCACGTAGCCCCTGGCGGCGAGCCCGTGCGCGCCGAGCGTCGCCTCGACGCTGCGCTCGGCCTCGGTCCCGGGCACGAGCACCAGCGCGCGCTCGTCGTCCCGCGGCTGGATGCCGATCCGTCGCAGCGCGTCGAGGTTGAGCTCGACCATATGACGGCGCGCATTCTTCGGCAGCGCGTAG
>WNFW01000843.1_pt1 | contig 20599 bp, 17 predicted proteins | sample 5400131 | NCBI WGS metagenome assembly WNFW01 (sample SAMN13153362, study PRJNA577476) | soil metagenome | isolation source: 20 cm soil or saprolite under grassland replicate 1 | place: USA:California | collected 2016-06-15 | reverse complement strand
CCGCGGCCGCACGCGCGCATCGCCCGCCCATGCCAAGCGGCATGTCGGGCAGCGACAATTCCATTGCGGAAAGCCTCCCCCCGCCGCCGAACCTAGGACGAGGGCGGTTAATCGCCCCATTCAGGATCGGCGCGAATGCACCAAATCAGAACTCGGCCGGCAAATACCCGTTGATCTCAAGGCCGATGCAGATCTCAACGAGGGTCGGGGTTGTCCAGGCCATTGGTCGCCCTCCGGAGTTTTTAAAACAGGCACAAAGTAGTTCGCGCCAGGCGCGCGCGCAAGCACCCGCCCACCCGCGGGTCAGCAAGCGACGTTCGTTGCAAGCGAGGTGCAAAGAAAAACCGGACCCTTGCGGGTCCGGTTACAGTTTTGTCGGCGCGGGGGCCGACAATCACCTTCCAGAGGGGAACAGCTGACGGCGCTACGATTGCAATCTGGGAGGATGGACAACCGCCTGCCGCCAGTGAACGGCAGTATGCCGCGGCGATTCCCTCACACAATGCAAAGGCTTGCATGCCAGCCATGCGGCAGCCGGTTAAGCCAAACTCGGGGTCGCGGCCAGCGGCGGCGCAAGCCGGCGCGTCGGCCCTCAAAAGTGCCAGCGCTGCGCCTTGGCGACGAGAAAGTCGCGGAACACCTGCACCCGCGCGACCGTCTTGAGTTCTTCCGGGTAAACGAAATAGGCGTCGAGCGCGATGGTGTCGGACTCACCGAACAATTGCACCAGTCCGCCATTCTCCTCCACGAGATAGTCCGGCAACAACGCGACACCGATACCGCGCTGGCAGGCGCGCAGCACGCCGAGGACGTTGTTGATCGTGAGCGCCGGCGTGCGTGAACCTTTGCCGTTACGTCCCACCTCGATCAGCCAGCGCCGGTTCTCGAGATAATTGGGAACCGTGCTGCCACCCAATAACAGAATGCGATGGTTGTCGAGGTCATCGAGCGCGCGCGGCGTCCCGAAGCGCTTGATGTATTCCGGCGAGGCGTAAGCGTGGAAGCGTACCGAGAACAGCTTGCGCTGGATCAAATCGGGCTGTGTCGGCAGCCGCAGCCGGATCGCCACATCAGCCTCGCGCATCGCGAGATCGAGTTCCTCGTCAGTGGTGATGAGCGTGACATGGACATCTGGATAAAGCTCGACGAACTCGCCCAATCGCGGGGTGAGCCAATGCACGCCGATCCCGGGCGTCGTGGTCACCCGCAGCTCGCCATTGGGCCGCTCGCGGCTGTCGGTCAGCTTTGCGCGCGCGGCTTCCAGCTTCATGAACACGTCATGCGCGGTGTGATGAAGGAGCTCGCCCTGCTCGGTGAGAATGAGCCCGCGCGCATGGCGGTGAAACAGCGAGACGCCGAGTTCCTGTTCGAGCGCCGACACTTGCCGCGACACCGCCGATTGCGAGAGGCCGAGTTGCTCGCCCGCATGCGTGAAGCTGCCCGCCTCGGCGGCGGCGTGGAAAACCTTCAGCTTGTCCCAGTCCATGCTCATGTGCGCACGGCCTTTACTCCGCCGCGACCGCCGGCTCTGCCTCGCCCTGCAGGGCAAGGAAGCGCTCGGCCTCAAGCGCCGCCATGCAGCCCTGGCCGGCTGCGGTTACGGCCTGCCGATAGATGTCGTCGGTCACGTCGCCGGCCGCGAATACCCCCGGCACCGAGGTCGCCGTCGAGAACGGCGCGGTCTTGATATAGCCCGAGGGCTTCATGTCCAATTGCCCCACGAACAGCTCTGAGGCGGGGCTGTGGCCGATGGCGACGAATACGCCGTCCGCGGCGCGCTCGCTGCGCGCGCCGGTTTTGACGTTGCGCAGAATGACGCGTTTCACCTTCAGCGGGTTCTCCTCACCCATGACCTCGTCGAGCACGGTGTCCCAGATCACGGAGATCTTCGGATTCTTGAACAGACGATCCTGCAGAATCTTTTCTGCGCGGAAGGAATCGCGCCGGTGCACGACCGTGACGCTTGCGGCGAAATTGGTGAGGAACAACGCCTCCTCGACCGCGGTATTGCCGCCGCCGATCACCAGCACCTTTTTGCCGCGATAGAAGAAACCATCGCAGGTGGCGCAAGCCGATACGCCGTAGCCCTTGAATTTTTGTTCGGACGGCAGGTTGAGCCAGCGCGCCTGGGCGCCAGTCGCAATAATCACGCTGTCGGCGAGGTAGTGATCGCCGGAATCGCAATCGATCCGGAACGGGCGATGGCCGAGCTCGACTCGACTCACATGGTCGGCAACAAGCTTGGTCCCGACATGCTCGGCCTGCCTTTGCATCTGTTCCATTAGCCAGGGGCCCTGGATGACGTCGGCGAAACCGGGATAATTCTCGACGTCGGTGGTGATGGTGAGTTGTCCGCCGGGCTGGATGCCTTGAATCAGCATGGGCTCGAGCATGGCGCGGGAAGCATAGATCGCAGCCGTATAGCCGGCAGCGCCCGAACCGATGATGACGAGCTTGGCTCGGTTATTCTTTCCCACCGCCGAAGAGTCCTGTTCTGCGCTTGAGCCAAAGCCCGCGCTAAATCGCGCTGCCGGCCCAACGCTCTGTACTTCCCGCCAGGCGGCGCGCGGCTCACCAGCGCCGCTCGCTCGGACGAGTCGCAAGTCCGAAGGCCGAAATGCGCATTTCGCTCTGCACAATTTAGGACCTGCCGCGAGCTATGCAAGATATGCAGATCAGGAGCCACAGCTTTGTGAAGCTGGTGCTGAGCGTCAGGTGGGATTTTACCGCCGCGCAATAATGTTTCGCAGGTCCGGCCCGCTGTTGCTAACTATGGGCGCGAGCATTTCGCGAATCGCCCGGAGTCTTTGCCTTGGCCGCCCGTCTCGATGCCATTGACCAGCAGATTCTCAAAGAGCTGCAGGAAGATGGGCGCATCACCAACGTCGAGCTTGCGCGCCGGGTCGGCATCTCGGCTCCGCCCTGTCTGCGCCGGGTGCGCGCACTCGAGGAGGCTGGCTACATCAAAGGCTATCGTGCGTTGCTCGACGAGAAGCTCCTCGGCTACGAGGTGACCGTCTTCGCCATGGTGCACTTGACGAGCCAGGCCGATGCCGACCTCAAGGCGTTCGAGGATTTCGTGCGCGCCCAGCCGCTGGTGCGCGAATGCTGGATGCTGTCCGGCGAGATCGACTTCATCCTCAAATGCGTGGCGCCCGATCTCAAGACCTTCCAGGCTTTCGTCGCGCAACTGACCGCAGCGCCGCACGTGCGCAACGTCAAGACCTCGCTCACGCTGCGCAACTCCAAAGATGCGGCCATGGTGCCGATGGAGGAAAAGCGACGCTAACGCGCGCAGGGCCGGGGGCGGCCATGGCGCTGGTTATTGCGCAGCATAGGCGGGCGCGCTCGCAAAGCCTGGCATCACCTCGCGCGAAAACAGCTCGAGTGAACGCAGCGATTCCGCAAGCGTCATGTCGCCGAAGGCCAGCCACGAGACGAAATAATTGCTGCCGGTCTCCGTGACCTCCGCAGTGATGAAATCGCGCACGGTGCGGGGGGAGCCGGCAACGGCGTTATCAATCGCGGCAAGCTCGTCGAAGGAGGGCGGGTAGAGCGTCGCGATCCGCGGCTCGGCGCCATGGCGCGCGAAAAGCCAGCGGAAATTGCTACGCCAGCGCGGATAAGCGCGGCGCGCGATCTCGAGCGCCGCCTCGTCGGTGTCCGCGACCACCACGTGGCGTGCGACTCCCATCAACGGCTGATGCATTTTCCCAAGCCGGGCGCGCTCGGCCCGGTAGCGATCAAGGATGAGGCGAACCATGGGGCGCAACGCGATGGTCACGATGTTCACGTCGTTCGCTGCCGGCCAATCGGCGTTCTCAGGGATCGTGATTCCGTACCAAAGTGGCGGGTGTGGGCGCTGCAGGGGTCGTAAGATCATCGGCACATTGCGAAACTGGTAATGCTTGCCTGCAAAGGTCAGCTCATCGCAGGTGAGCCCGTTCAGAATGAGCTGGAACGCCTCGTGATAGATCTCAGCGGTCTGCGCGAAGTCGAGCCCGTAGGCGCGGGTCTCGAACGGCGACACCCCACGTCCAATGCCGAGTTCGAGCCGGCCACCGCTCATCTGATCGAGCATGCAGATTTCCTCGATCAAGCGTAGCGGATGGTAGAACGGCAACAGGTAGACGAGAGGGCCGAAACGCAATCGCTCGGTGCGCTGGCTCAGTGCGGCGAGGAAGAGCCCCGGCGAGGCGGCGCAACCGAGCGGCGTCGAGTGGTGCTCGGCGAGGTGATAAGCGTAGATGCCGCTTGCGTCATAGGCTTCGGTCAGGTCGAGCCGGTGGGCGTAGAGCTTTGCGAGCGGGCCGCCCGCATCGTCCATGTGGTCGAACACGCCGAATTTCATGGGGAATGCCCCGCGACAGCGCCTTGCCCCCTTTCGGGCCGGCCCCCCGGCTGACGCTCCCGGTCCACGATCGCTCGGCTAGCGCCACTCGACTTTCTTGATCTCGTAGGCCTTGGCCCCGCTCGGCGTCATCACTTCGACGCTCGTGCCCTTGCCCTTGCCGATCAGCGCGCGAGCGAGCGGCGAGGTGATGGAGATCTTGCCTTTCTTGGCATCGGCCTCCGGCTCGCCCACAAGCTGCCACACCTGTTTTTTCTCGGTGTCCTCGTCGACCAAGGTCACCGTCGCTCCAAACGTGATGGTGTCGCCCGAGAGCTTCGATACGTCGATGACCTCGGCGCGCGCGAGTTTGTCCTCGAGTTCAGCGATACGCGTCTCGTTGTGCGACTGCGTCTCCTTGGCGGCGTGATATTCGGCATTCTCCGACAAGTCGCCGTGCGTGCGCGCGTCGGTAATCTGCTGGATGATGCGAGGCCGCTCGACCTGCTGGCGGTGCTTGAGCTCCTTCTCGAGCGCCGCATAGCCCTCTGCCGTCATCGGGATCTTGTCCATTTGTTCCTTAAGCCTCCGACTTCAGCCAACAGACAATAATTCCGATCGCGGGCCGAAGCATCTCCGGCCACGCGACCCTGGACCTGTCCCAAACACCGTCAGGCAGGCGGCTCCGGTTGTCCGGATGCGGCCTTGCCGCCGAAATAGCTCTGCAGCGCGCGCACCTCGAGGTCACCCCCGAGATAGGCTTTGAGTCCCTGCGCTGCGGCGACGGCCCCAGAAAGAGTGGTGTAGTACGGCACTTTATGCAAGAGGGCGGCGCGCCGCAGCGAGCGGCTGTCGGCCAGGGCGGTTGCTCCCTCGGTGGTGTTGAAAACCAGCTGAACCTCCCCGTTTTCGATGGCGTCGACGATGTGGGGCCGGCCTTCCAGCACCTTGTTGATCCGGCCGGCCGGCAGCCCCTGCTCCGTCAGGTAGCGCTGGGTGCCGGAGGTGGCGATGATGCGGAAGCCCAGCGAGACCAGAAGGCGAGCGGAGTCCAGCACACGCGGCTTGTCCGCGTCCTTGATCGATATGAAGACGGTGCCCGAGCGGGGTAGCCGCGCCCCGCCGCCGATCTGGCTCTTGGCGAAGGCGACGGCGAAGTTACGGTCGATACCCATCACCTCGCCGGTCGATTTCATCTCCGGCCCGAGCACGGTGTCGACGCCGGGAAAACGGGCGAACGGAAAAACCGCCTCCTTCACCCCGACATGGTCGAACGCCGCCGACTTGAGGGCGAAGCTCGCCAGCGTCTCGCCAGCCATGATCCGGGCCGCGATCTTGGCCACTGGCAAGCCGATGACCTTGGCGACGAACGGCACCGTGCGCGAGGCGCGCGGGTTGACCTCGAGCACATAGATGTCGCCATCCTTGATGGCGTATTGCACGTTCATCAGACCGCCGACCTCGAGCGCAAGCGCGAGCGCGCGCGTCTGCCGCTCGAGCTCGGCGATGGCGGTCTTCCCGAGCGAATGCGGCGGCAGCGCGCAGGCGCTGTCGCCCGAATGGATGCCGGCTTCCTCGATGTGCTCCATGATGCCGACAATGGTCGTGTCCCTGCCGTCGGCGAGACAGTCCACATCGACTTCGATTGCGTCGGAGAGATATCGGTCGATCAGCAGCGGGCGCTTGGGCGAGACCACGAGCTCCGAGGGACGGTCGAGATCGGCGGCGAGGCGCGCGATGTAACGATCGAGCTGCGCAGCGTCGGCCACGATCTCCATGGCGCGCCCGCCGAGCACATAGGAAGGCCGGATCACGATCGGGTAGCCGACCTCCTCGGCGATCGCGCGCGCCGCTTTTGGGCTGGTGGCGACGCCGCTCCTGGGCTGGCGCAGTTTGAGTTTGTCGAGCAGCTTCTTGAAGCGATCGCGGTCCTCGGCAAGATCGATCATATCGGGAGAGGTGCCGAGGATCGGGATTTTTGCCTGTTCCAGCGCTTCGGCAAGCTTGAGTGGCGTTTGTCCGCCGAACTGCACGATGACGCCGCGCAGATCTCCGCTCGAGCGTTCGGTCTCGATGATTTCGAGCACGTCCTCGGCGGTGAGCGGCTCAAAATAAAGCCGGTCGGAGGTGTCGTAATCGGTCGAAACCGTCTCCGGATTGCAGTTGACCATGATGGTCTCGTAGCCCGCCTCCTTGAGAGCAAACGCGGCGTGGCAGCAGCAATAGTCGAACTCGATGCCTTGCCCGATGCGATTGGGCCCGCCGCCCAGGATGACGACCTTGGTCTTGTCCGAGGGCGCGGCCTCGCAAACCGGCGGTCCGGCGAACGGCGCGGCATAGGTCGAGTACATGTAGGCGGTGGGCGAGGCGAACTCCGCGGCGCAGCTGTCGATGCGCTTGAATACCGGTCGCACCGCGAGCGCGCGGCGCCGTTGCGTCACGCTCACGGGCGCAATCCCGGTGAGCTTGCCGAGCCGCGCGTCGGAAAACCCCATCGCTTTGAGGCGGCGAAACGCCCCGGCCGTGGCCGGCAGGCCCTTTGCGCGGATCTCTGCCTCGGCTTCGATGAGCCCGCGGATCTCGCCCAAAAACCAGGGGTCGATCTTGCAGGAGGCGTGGATGTCCTGGTCGGAAAAGCCGAGCCGCATGGCCTGCGCCACTTTGAGGATGCGTTCGGGCGTCGGCGTCCCGAGTGCGGCGCGCACCGCATTCTTGTCGTCGCCTTGCCCAAGCCCCTCGATCGCGATTTCGTCGAGCCCGGTGAACCCGTTCTCGAGCGAGCGCAGCGCTTTTTGTAGGCTCTCCTGGAACGTGCGGCCGATCGCCATCGCCTCGCCCACGGACTTCATCGAGGTGGTCAGGATGGGCTCGGCGCCGGGAAATTTTTCGAACGCGAAGCGCGGGACTTTGGTCACCACATAGTCGATCGTCGGCTCGAACGAGGCGGGCGTCGCGCCGCCGGTAATGTCGTTGGCGATCTCGTCGAGCGTGTAGCCGACGGCGAGCTTGGCCGCGACCTTGGCGATAGGAAAGCCGGTGGCTTTTGAGGCGAGCGCCGAGGAACGCGACACGCGCGGATTCATCTCGATGATGAGGAGCCGGCCGTCCGCGGGATTGACCGCGAACTGCACGTTCGAGCCGCCCGTCTCCACCCCGATCTCGCGCAATACCGCGATCGAGGCATCGCGCATGATCTGGTATTCCTTGTCGGTCAGCGTCAGCGCCGGGGCGATAGTGATCGAATCGCCCGTATGCACGCCCATCGGATCCAGATTCTCGATCGAGCAGACGATGATGCAGTTGTCGTTCTTGTCGCGCACCACCTCCATCTCGAACTCTTTCCACCCGAGCACTGATTCTTCGATCAGCACCTCGTTCGTCGGCGAGGCATCGATCCCGCGCTCGACGATGTCGATGAATTCGGCCTTGGTGTAGGCAATGCCGCCACCGGTGCCGCCGAGCGTGAACGACGGGCGGATGATGGCCGGCAGCCCGATCTCCTCGAGCGCGGCGAGCGCGTTGATCAGCGTCTTGACCTGCTTGGAGCGCGGCGTCTCCAGCCCGATGCGCTGCATCGCCTCGCGGAAGAGCTCACGATCCTCCGCTTTGTCAATCGCCTGCGCGGTCGCGCCGATCATGGTTACATCCAGGCGCTTGAGCACACCCATCTTGTTGAGCGATAGCGCGGTGTTCAGCGCGGTCTGCCCGCCCATGGTCGGCAGCAGGCCGAACCCGCCGGGAGCGGCGTGACGCTCCTTCTCGATGATCTTGGCGACGATCTCGGGCGTGATCGGCTCGACATAAGTCGCATCCGCGAGATCGGGATCGGTCATGATCGTCGCCGGATTAGAGTTCACCAGCACGATTCGATAGCCTTCGGCCTTGAGCGCCTTGACCGCTTGCGTCCCCGAATAATCGAACTCGCAGGCTTGGCCGATGACGATCGGCCCCGCGCCGATGATGAGGATCGATGAGATATCGGTCCGCTTGGGCATGTCGCTCGGCGATCTATGTGCGCTGGGCACAAAAAAAGGGCGCGCTCGTTGCGCGTCCTTCGGGCGGCGCAGAGGTCGTCCCCGCGCGCGGGGCGCTGTTTAGACCAGAATCGGCGGGTAGGGAAGGGCAGCGCCGGCTTCTCCTCATCATTCCGGCCCTCGCTGTATCGCGGCTCGGCCGGAATGAGCAGCTGAAAGCGTTAGCACCAAGCAACACCTCCTCGTTCCCGCGGCGCGTTTCCCTCGCGTCATTCCGGGGCGCGGGCAAAGCCCGCGAGCCCGGAATCCATACCCACGGCCTGTGGTTATGGATTCCGGCCCTCGCCGCTATCGCGGCTCGGCCGGAATGACGAGGTGAAAGCGTTAGCACCAAGCAACGCCTCCTCGTTCCCGCGGCGCGTTTTTTGCGCCCGGGTTTTGTTTTTTGGCTTCGCTCACCCGAATTTACGGGGTGGCGGAGCGCCGAGAGTCGTCGGGTGCTTGCGAGGCACCCGTTGGGCCTGCACGTAACGCGGCAGGCCAGGCGCCTAACGAGGCGCTTTGCGTCCCATGACGCGGGACGCCCGCCTCCCGGCGCTCTCACCGTGGCGGTTTTAGGCTCCGGTCCCGCGCTTCCTTCTCCGGCATTTGCTCCGGATCCGTTCAGCGAGCTCCTCGCAGCCAGGTCGTAGTGCCTGGCGGGCGGGGTCCCGTGCCTCCCGAGACGACGGTTATGAGTCGCCGCCGCGGGACGCCACTCCTCGCTCCGTATTCAGGTATGCCTCGAGAACACGCCCCGAATGAGCAAGGATGGGGCGATTTGTAGCAGTCTCGCGGTATGTAGTCAATAGCTAAATTCATCTTGTCATGGAAAAAATGAGCCCTGGCCGCTGCGCAAGCAAATTCCCACCAACATATTGCAATGGCTGAAAAAATCGCTCAGACGAGAAGAGGGCGTCGCGGCGAGGACCCTACTTCGATACGCGGCCGTCTCACACCGGCCGGGCGATGAATGTCATGCGCGCGGCGTTGTGGCCGATATTGGCGGCCGCGCGACGGGCGGAAAATCCGCTGGCCGCGAGCTTTCCGATCATCGCCGCCTCGGCATAGCGCGTGAGCCCGACTTGTGAGCGCAGCCGCCAATAGTCTGAGAGCAAGGTGCGCAGCAGGCCGAGGAGCGCTGCACCGAGAAATCCGTTTGCCGCGGCAAAACGAAGGAGCGCCATTCCATCCCCCAAGGCGGAAACGTGGGGCGGAATGACGTCGCCGACGATGAGGATGCCTTGATCGCGCAATACGCGCCGGAACGTCGCGAGCAGCGCATCAAGTGCCTGCGGCGTGAGATACTGCGTGACCGAATGCAGCACGACCGCGTCGAGCGATTGTGCCGGCAACGCCGCCACCTCCTCGGGCGCACACACCTTGATCTTTGCATGACCGGCGAAGCGGCGCGCGAGCGCGGCGCGCACTTTTGGCGCGGCCTCGCACAGGATCAGCGCTCGCGCCGCGGCGGCGATTAGTTCGGTGTGCAGCGCCTCGCCGCAGCCGTAATCGAGCACGGTGCCATCGGCAGGCAGATGCGCGCGGATATCTTCCGCGATCGTGCGGTAGTGTACGTCGCGGTGGCGGGCGTTGACGTAGATCGAGTGCTCGGAATCCCAGAAGGCGATCCAGTCGCCCATCGCGCATGTCCCCCGCTTGCCTCCGAGGCGGGCGGACTATAGGGCAATCGGCGCCGCCCGCCAGAGCGTGATCAGCGGGCCGGCCTTGCCGTGCACGGGATCGCTGTCCGGCAGCGGCACCTCCGGAATGGTTTTGCGCGCCTTGGCATGTTCCGCCTTGCTGCCCCGGCACAGATCGTAGCTGCCGCGCTTGGGATAGGCGCCGATCACGCAGAGATCGCTCGTCGCCGAGAGGCATTGGTGGCCGGTGCCTGCCGGCAGCACCGCCACGTCGCCGGCTTCGAGCTCGAGCACCTCGCCCGCCCCGCCGCCGAAACGCACCTTGGCGCGCCCGCGCGCCACGCCGAGTGCCTCGTGAATCATGGAGTGGTAGTGCACGTAGGGAAAAATGCCGTTGCGCCACATATCGCCCCAGCCGTTTGCGGAAAACGTGCTCTCGATCGCCCGTTCGGGGTTCTCTGCGCCGGCAACATCGACGGCGCCGCGATAGACCAGAAACGGCAGGCGCGAATTATTCGGTATCGAGCCGTCGTCGCGAAACATCAGGGCGAGCGGTTCATCCGGCCGGTTTGACTTGGGCATGGTGCCTCCTCGCAAAGGCGCTCCCGCGAATATGAACGCGCAAGCGGGCGCCCGGTTGCGGTCACGGCCGGACGATCTCAGGATTGCTTGCGCAGCAGCCATTTTCGCCATGCGGGCCGCGCGGCGCGCTGAACACAAGCCCACATCACGTCCGGCGCACGAAACTGATGCCGACCGAGATCAGCGCGACTGCGAAATTTCGACGCCAAGCGCCTTGGCGGTTCTGAGATTGCTGGCTCAGTCGATGGCGGATCTGCAGCGCTGTTTTGTTAGTGTCGACATTGGCAATCGCCAACGTGGCCGAGCCCGGCGGTCAAGGCTTTTCGAGCTCTGCGAGCTTTCGCTTCAATGCGCGCATCTCGTCGAAGCGCCGCGTGACGTCGCGCATGATTGCGGTCATGCCGATCGTCTGCCCGTTATTCTGTAGCGGCACGACAGTGAACTCGACGGACATCGTGGCCCCATCCTTGTGAATAGCCGGAACCGAGAGCACATCGCCCTGGCCGTAGCGACTTTTTCCGGTCTCCATCACCCGCCGGTATCCATCCCAATGCCGCTCACGCAAGCGCTCAGGAATAATGAGGTCGAGCGAGCGAGACATGGCCTCGTTGTGCGAATAACCAAATAGACGTTCCGCACCGGGGTTCCAGAAGCGGATGAGGCCGTCGCGGTCGGCAGCGACGATTGCATCGGAGCGCGTGGACAGAATGGCCTCAGCGAGCGCATCAGAGATGTCCACGACAGCACCATCGGATCAGATCACCGCATATTTTTACTCTACAGCCTCGCGGCGGTGACTTTTGCAACACAATCCCCCGAAAGCGGACAACCCCTATGATCGGCAGAAAAAAGTCCTGCAGCGACATCGGCGCGTTATCAGTTATCGGCGCCAAACATCTTACTCCCGGCACCCTTAGGTCATATTTCCGCCCGCCGCCGAAGCTTATTTGAGGGATGGTGCGCCAGGGGATCGTCGGCGCGCGAGTCGGGGACCTTCGCTTTGTTGATCCGTCGCCAGACCCGCTTGAGCCGCGGCGTCAAAGACGTCCTCGTGACCGGCATGATGGTCACGATGCTTCTCACCTCCGTGGCTACGGCCTCTGCCCAAAACATTTTCGAGGCGCTGTTCGGCCGCTTGGCGGCCCCTCCTGGTCCCGTGCCGGACGCCAATTTCACGGCGCGCGACAGGCAGCAACTAGCGAACCCTCCCTACCGGCAGGCGTGGATTCCGCCCGCCTATCGGCGGCAGGTCGTTCGATACCACCGCAAGGAAGTGCCAGGCACTATCCTGGTCGATACCGACGCACGCTACGTTTACTACGTGCTCGCAGAAGGTAAGGCGATCCGCTACGGCGCGATCGTGGGCGAGGATGCCCAGGCCTGGTCCGGCGTGGCCACGGTCGGCCGCAAGGAAGAATGGCCAGGATGGACGCCGACCGAGGGTGAGAAGCGGCGACTCGGCCCGCTTCCGAACTATGTCGAAGGCGGTGCAAGCAATCCAATGGGTGCGCGTGCGCTCTACCTATACGTCAGCGGCCAGGACACGCTTTATCGCATCCACGGCACGAACCAGCCCGGATGGATCGGACATGCGATTTCGTCGGGTTGCATCCGGTTGACCAACGAGGATGTGATCGATCTCTACAGCCGGGTGAAGACGGGCTCGCTTGTGGTGGTGCTGGGACCGAAGCAGGGAGCGTCTCGTATCACCTCGGCCAACGCCCTATAAAGCCATCCGATATACACGGCTCGCTCAATCCGATTTGTGCCCGAGCGGACATTCGGCCAATTGTACACGCCCTAAACCGTGATGCGTTCATATCGAACCACAAGCTGGCGTCATTGCCGGGCCCTGACCCGGCAATCCATCCAGCTTCAAAACACTTTTTCCGAAGTAGATGGATGCGCGGGTGATAAGCGCGTTCACGCGCGTCTTCGACGCGCTTCTGCCCGCGCATGACGCGACGAGGGAGTGATTCAACCTAATCGAGACACGCCTTAGTTCAGGGTAAACACGATTTCCGGCCGGTATTCGAAATGCATCGTGTCGTAGTGGTACCACTTGCCACCCCAGACGAAGCCGTGCTTCTCGAAGATGCGGACGATCTCCCAGGGGATTTCGTTCTTGTAGAGATAGCGGCCGTCGGCATCGGGCTTGGCCCAGCGCCAATAATGAGAGTGCGCGCCCGCAATATCGATCGCGATACCCAACCCGTGTGTGCTCTCGCGATTCGTGCCTGCGACCAGACGACAGTTATAGGTGCCTTGGCTCGGCCTGAGATAGGTCAGAAAACGCGGCGGCAGGTTGTCGAGCTCATCCGATACGCGTTGTAACGCCGCCGCCGCCCCGTTGATTTTCGAAAATTTGAGGCTTTTACCGTATTTGCTCGGCAGCCAGGCGATCTCTGCCATGTTTGAGATGAAGCCGGCGCTGTGGCAGTCGCCGTACATCTTCTTGAACAGTGGCGCGTATCGCACGCGTCCGGGATCAAAATTCACATCCGGCGGGAGGCGTTGCTCGCCGAGCGGATATTTCATCAAGAACATGTCTTTGATGTCCGGATCATCGAGCAGGGCATCGAAAGTTTTAGCGCCCTTGCCATCGTCGATGCGCATGCGCGTGCCGTCCTTCCAGACAAGCTCGTTTTGCTCGATCCGATCGAGGAAATCCGGATACGCTTTGATCAGCGCCGGTACGGCATCGGTCGGCGACCCGGTGCCAGATTGAGCGATGCCGCTCGCAGGACCTGTCGCAATGAGCAGGAAGGCGAGGAGATTGCAGTACAGTATCGATGGATATGCTCGCAATGGTTCAGCCCGAGCGTCTCTTCCACGGGTCTCCGTCAGAAAAGATCGATTTGAATATTGCCCCGCTGAAATGCGACGTCATCAGGAAACAATGAGACGGACGAGGCTTTGACCGGTATTGCAAGTCTGACTACTTTGGACACTTCGCTGGCGATCGGCCGCGCGAGAGCTGTCGTCCTGACGAGAGTCAGGCCTGGATGCCTGTCCGGCACAAGGATTTCGTCGAGACTGGATTCGCTGCCATCACTCCGGTAGCCGGCCGATCGCAGGGCGCCGACGATGCGTTCAGCGTCTTGTTTGCGCTCCGCTCGATAGAAGATCAGGACAAGATATCTATCGTTGTCGGCATTGTGAGTGATGCCTGTCCCCGCATATTCGACCGGCGTGAACGGCTTTTCGATGGTGGCCTGTTCGAGGCTGGCTAGGCAGTTGGGTAGATTGAGGAGTTGCGCATATGGCTGCGGCCAACAGATGACGGCCGCCGGCACGAGAAGCACTGTGAAGACCAGGAAGACGGTTACTATTACGGCAGAAGAAGCAAAGCAAACCATTCTGACGAAGGTGCTATCGGCGTATTTCATGAGTGCCCGCAGAATGACGAGCACCACTCCAAACAACAGCGATAGCGCGATCGTGATGACCGCCTTGGTGCCGCTGCCCAGTGTCGAAATGGCGATGCTCGCGGCGGTAGCGATCACGACCACGCCGGCGATCCCCCGAATGAAGGGATCCTGCAGTCCGACTTTGATCAGTCGGTCGTAGGTCGCATCCTTTTTCTTTGCCATGGCCCCTGCTTGACGAGGGACAAAAGGCCGATGCTTGCGAGCGTAGAATTGGCGGCGGCGAGCAAGACCGGCTGACGTATTCTACGCCGAGTTGGCAATTGGTGAAAGTTTTTTGCGGCTCGTTGCAGGCGCGAACGGCATTTTCCCGCAAATCGAGCGGGCGCAGTACAACAGCGACGCAAATCCCGGCGCTATACAGCGTCAGGTGCGCTTCTTCTGCTGCCGCATCAACTCGACAAATCGCGCGAACAGATAATGGCTATCGCGCGGGCCAGGGGACGCTTCCGGGTGGTACTGCACTGAGAATACCGGCTTGTCCTCGAGGGCAATGCCGCAGTTCGAGCCGTCGAACAGCGACACATGGGTCTCGGTCGCATTTGCCGGCAGCGTCGTGCCGTCAACGGCGAAGCCGTGGTTCATGGAGGTGATCTCGACCTTGCCGGTGACGAGGTCCTTCACAGGATGATTGGCGCCGTGATGGCCCTGGTGCATTTTCACGGTCTTGGCGCCGACCGCGATGCCGAGCATCTGATGGCCGAGACAGATGCCAAAAGTTGGCACGCCCTTGTCGATGATGTCGCGGATCACCGGCACCGCGTACGCGCCGGTCGCCGCCGGATCGCCCGGGCCGTTCGAGAGAAAGACGCCGTCGGGCTCGAGCGCAAAAATGTCCTCGCTCGAGGTCTGCGCCGGCACCACGGTCACGCGGCAGCCTTTGCCTGCGAGCTGGCGCAGGATATTGCGCTTGATGCCGTAGTCGAGCGCGACCACGTGAAAGCGCGGCCGCTCCTGGCGGCCATAGCCCTTGCCCCACTCCCACGGCGTCTCGTCCCAGGTGAAGCGCTGGCCCGCGGTCACCATCGGCACGAGATCCATGCCGACGAGTCCCGGCCATTCGCGCGCTTCTTGCTTGAGGGCATCGAGATCGAACCGGCCCGAGGGCTCGTGCGCAATCACCGCGTTGGGCATGCCCTTGAGGCGAATTCGGCTGGTGAGCGCGCGCGTGTCGATGCCGGAGAGGCCGATGACGCCGCGCGCTTTGAGCCATTGGTCGAGATGGCGTCGCGCGCGGTAATTCGACGGCGGCGTGATGGCGGTGTGCAGCACGACGCCGCGCGCCCCCGGCGTCGCCGCCATGTTCACCGTCTCGATGTCGTCCTCGTTGGTGCCGACATTGCCGATATGCGGGAACGTGAAGGTGATGATCTGCCCGGCGTAGGAGGGATCGGTGAGGATCTCCTCGTAGCCGGTCATGGCGGTGTTGAAGCAGACCTCGCCCACCGCATGGCCGGTTGCGCCAAAGCCCAAGCCTTCGAACACGGTGCCGTCCGCGAGCACGAGCAACGCGCTTGCTTTCAGCTCCGCCCAAGATGCTTTGGCGGCATCGTGCGCGGAAGGCGCCGCTGCAGGTTGTTTCTCTGGCATCGAAGGCCTAAGTCTTGAACGCGCCGCCAGGGTTCACTCCGCGAGCCCCGACTCGGGCGCACTTTGCGAGAGGCCATAGCCGTGCTGCGCGATGAGATCAACACCGCCCTGAAAAACGCGATGAAAGCGCGCGATGAGCGGCGCGTGTCGACGCTGCGCCTGATCAATGCCGCGCTCCAGAACGCCGACATCGAGGCACAGGGCCGCGCCAAGCCGGTGCTCTCCGATGAGGAGATCCTCGCGCTATTGCAGAAGCTGATCAAGCAGCGCCAGGAAGCGGTCGAGCTCTACGACAAAGCCGGCCGGGCGGAGCTTGCCGCCCGCGAACGCGAGGAGATCGAGATCATCAGCGCCTATCTTCCCAAGCAGATGTCGGAAGCGGAGGCGAAGGCGGCCGTCGCGAAGGCCATCAAGGCGACCGGCGCAACCAGCATGAAGGACATGGGCAAGGTCATGGCGGCGCTCAAGCAGGGCTATGCCGGCAAGATCGATGTCGGCAGGGTGAGCGGATGGGTGAAAGAGCTGTTGGCGGGATGAGATTATGAAATTGCACGCTGCTCTCTGGTCGCGGCCTAGATGCGAGACCTTCGGTACTCGTTCATTCCCGCGCAAGCGGGAATCCACGTTTTCGTGTCCCGGGCGAGCGAAGCGAGACCCGGGACCCAGAGCCGTCGCCAGTGGCCTCTGGGTCTCCGCTTTTCGCGGGGACGAACGGAGTAAGCAACAAACTCCGCTCATTCCCGCGCAAGCGGGAATCCAGGGCCAAGGTCTGGGTCCCCGCTTTCGCGGGGACGAACGGAGTAAGCAACAAACTCCGCTCATTCCCGCGCAAGCGGGAATCCAGGGCCAAGATCTGGGCCCGCTTTCCGCGGGGACGAACGGAGGAGGGTGTCTTTGAGCTCGGGCACGATTTGCAAATGAGACCGATGTTGAAAGCCCTGCTCATCCTCGCGTTCGCTGCGCTCGCAGGCCCGGCGCTCGCGCAGGATTACCCCACGCGTCCGATCAGGGCGTTGACCACCACCAGTGCCGGCGGGATCAGCGATATTTTCATGCGCGCGCTCGGCGACGAATTGCTCAAGCGCTGGCACCAGCCGATCGTGGTCGAGAACCGCCCCGGCGGCATGCAGAACGTCGGCGCGCGCGCCTGCACCGAAGCGCCGCCCGACGGCTATACGATCTGCATTCTCAACGCGGAGCCGATTGCCTACAACCAGTTTCTGCTCAAGACCATGCCGTTCGATCCCGAAAAGGGGCTGCAGCCGGTCACGAATCTTTACCATCTGATCCAGACGCTGGTGGTGAATTCGCAACTCCGCGTCAAGACGATCGACGAGTTGATCGCGTTATCGAAGGCGAAGCCCGGCACGTTGAGCTATCTTACCGCCTCGGTGCCTCTCGCGCTCTATATGGAGACGCTCAAGACAGAGAAAGGCGCGGACTGGGTGCGCGTGCCGTTCAAAGGCGGCGGCGAGGCCGTGAACGCGGTGCTGAGCGGCTCAACGCCGATCGCGCTGATCGGGGAAGGCAACGTCATCGGGCAAATTCGCGCCGGCACGATGACGCCGCTCGTCATGCTCAACAACATCAAGTCGCCGAACTTTCCGGCCGTACCGACGCTGGCCGGGACCGGCTATGCCGGCGCGCCCTCGCGCAGCTGGTACGGGCTGTTCACACCCGCCGGCACGCCGAAGCCGATCGTCGACAAGCTCGCGCGCGAGGTTGCCGCTATCTTCGCCGATGCGACCTTCCGCGAGCGTCATCTCAGCGCCCGCAGTTTGGTCTCGGCGATCAATACGCCGGACGAATTCGCCGCCGAGATCCGACGCGATCGCGCGCTTGCGCAAGAGGTCGTCAAAGCCGCCGGCCTCGAGCCGCAGTGAGAACGCGGCGCGGCAAGCGCGCTTTCAGCTGACCAGGGACAAACGCGGCTCCTCAGCGAGTCCTGCTTCCGCGCCCCCGACCGGTTGCGGCGCGGTTGCGAAGAAGCCGAACTCAGGCGCGACAGCCTCCAATTCCTGGCGATAGGATTCGTAGTCGGGCGCGCCGGGCCGGATGAAGCCGAGTTGGGGTATCCTGTCCGTCACCCGCCTGAGCACGATCGGCGCGCACGCTGGCGTGAAGTGCATCCCGCTCGGATTCGACAGCGTCATGATCAGGCCGCGGGCGGATTGCGGCGCGTCCGGACGCGATACCGTGATCAGCCGGATGCCTCCTCCTCCAACGGTAACGAGATTCATGAATGGCCGTCCGTCGGGCAGATAGATCCGTCCGCGTTGGGTGTGGCCGGCGTCCTCGCGGTCCTTTTCTTTAAACGTGAGGCAGGACGCGGCATCGTCCCAGCGCAGGTCCATGAGGTAGGCGCTAATGATGCCAGCCGAGGTGAAGGCCGGCCGGAAGCACACATATCGGCCCTCCAAATCCTTCACGTTCGCATATGAATACCCACCATAGCTCGGCGCGACGACGCCGGGTCTCGACGGGGCCACCGGGTCGAGCGCTTCCGGTGGCTCGAGAGCGGGGAGCCGACGAATGCCCGCGCGCGCGTGTTCGGCCGCGTGCTCCGCGTCATCTCGGCGGGCGCGCTCCGATCGTTTGAACTGCCAGAGCACCATGAAGCCGATCGCGACGCCGATCATGCCACTGTTGAGCGACATCTGGACGCGCGCATCGTCCAGGCCCTTGTAGAACTTAGCCAGAACCTCGTCGGGCAGCAGCCATGCAACGATTACCGCCGCGGCCATGAACGCGAGGCCGTTCGTGAGCGCGCCTAATGCAGCAACGTGGAGCGGCCTCCAGGGCCGTGCACCGACGTAAATACAGAGGAGCCCGAGCGAGATCGTGCAGGCGAATGGAATGATCACGCCCTGCCAGCGTTCCGCGAATACGGCGAGGGCATCTGGCAGCGCGGTTTCGCTGCCCTGGATTAGAGAGGGCACGAGCGGTGTTGCAATTCGGAGCGCCGCTGAAAAGCCGGCGACGATCAGCGCGGCGGCTGTCAGCTCAGCGGTCGGTGGATAGGAGGATGTCTCGGTGTCGTGCTGCTCCAGGAAGCGCTGCCCCACCCAGACGGCGGCGATCACCGCGGCGCCGATGGAGAGGCCGAACGGGATCGAGATCATCAGGATTTCGCCGCCGGTAAATCGCAGCATGCCGGGCATGAACGCCATCATGCCGGCACTGAGCACGATGACGGCGAAGATCGTGGTCACCCATTGGTCTGCTCCAAAGCTCCAGATCGCGCCGCTGGCGTCAAACCCCATTGTGGACAGCCGCCGAAGCCGTTTGCTCTTGGTCGCGTTGCTATAGAGGACGTAGCGCGCGATCAGATTGCAGGTGAGCTGGGTAATTTCGTTGATGCTATGGTTCAGCGCCTCCTGCAATTCTTTGCTTGGATGCGGCGTCGCAAAATAGGCGCGGCCGGCCTGCATCAGCTCTTCGTAACGCGCAGCGGCGCCCTCCGCCTTGGCTTCGCTGAGCTGCATGATCCGCGTGTAGGCGGCCTTGCCGTTGCCGTTCGCAAACTCGATTGGCGTTCCGCTGCTCGTGGGGCCGATGAAAAGCCAGTAAAGCCCCACGGCCCGCGTGAACCGCGCAGCGAGCGAGCCGTCCGCCTCGAAGTTCAGCGCCTGCGGCCCGATGGTCTCGTTGATGGCTTTCCTGACCTTCTCGCGGAGCCGATCGGTCGTCGGTTGGAAGTCGGCGAATTGCGCGAGCTCAAGGGCTAACCTCTCGGCCTCGCGCGGGATCGCCGCGAGCGTGATGCAGAACGCGCGCGCCGCACTGTCCATCCGCCGAATCCAGGAGAAGTGCGTCGCCGCGACCATCAAGAGGGCCGCCACGAGCGGAGCGTATTGCGCTAACTCTCCTTGTGTCTGCGGACTGGCCTTTCCAAGCGTCAAGTTGAGTTTGTCAAAGCCAATGCTGCCCTGGCCCACCGTGATGATCACCAGGAACCACAGCACCACGATTAATAGGCAATAGAGCATCAACCCGACAGAGAACATCAGGAAGGTCGTACCCGAGCGATTTGTCGGCGGTGAGTTGAAGCGCACCCAGGCGATGGCGATGAGCACCGGTGCTGGCATGAGCCATTCGCCGTACTGCACCAACTGTGCCACCATGAGAACCTCCCGTTCGAGCCGGAGGTGCTATGATTATTGTGTCTCCGGCGAGCCGCAGAATGGGGGAGGGAGGCGGAGCGGCGGGGTACATGTCCCGCAGCCTGCCCGCGACCTCCGGCATCCTGACGGTAAAGATATGCCAAATTGCCGAAGCGGAGCGTGAGCCAGCTCACATTCAAAACGCGTTATAGGCGTCGGCGCGTCGGCGCCGGCTCGCCCTAGCAGCGCCAATGCTCGGCGTGCTCCTCCTGGTAGAGCCGATCGAGGATGCGGCGCGCTTGGATCACGCCGGCGTCGGCGTTGATGTCGGTCTGCGGCGGATTGGGAATCATCAGCAGATTGCGTTGTTGCGCTTCGAAGACGGCGACGTCCTCGAGAAAGGCGGTTTTGATCTGCTCGATCAGCATGTCCGTCGTCTTCGGGTTATGGATGTCGAAGTTGTGCGCCTGGCCCCAGAAATAATGGCTGGTGGTCTCCGTCTCCGGCGTGATGGCGTTGAGATTCCACATGCCGATCCCGCCGACGCGGCGTCCTTGCGGCGCGCCAGTGCCGGTCGGTGTGGCGCCGACGTCGAGACGCAGGAACGCGGGCGGAGTGAAATTGATGATCTGCCAGCGATCGACGTTGCCGGTGAAGCCGCCCGCTTTCACGAAGGTCGGCGGCGGCGGCGCGTCCACGATCCAGCGGGTGACCGCGACGCCGTCGGCGGTGCGTTGCACCTTCACCTGCGCCTGCTCCACCAGCGCCGGATTGCCGATCGTCGTCCCATGCACGAAGGCAAGGTGGGTGAGATCGAGGAGGTTGTCGACGACCAGCTGCCAGTTGCCTTTGACGTGGAGATATTCGCCCTTGGCGCCCCAGTCGGGGTCGTCGAGCCAGTGGAAGTCGG
>WNFW01001754.1_pt1 | contig 20613 bp, 17 predicted proteins | sample 5400131 | NCBI WGS metagenome assembly WNFW01 (sample SAMN13153362, study PRJNA577476) | soil metagenome | isolation source: 20 cm soil or saprolite under grassland replicate 1 | place: USA:California | collected 2016-06-15 | reverse complement strand
GGCCGTTCCCGCGGCAGGACCGGCGCCACCTCCTCGATCATGTCAAGCATCACCGCCTGGGGTTCGCCGACCGCGAGGCCGCCGATCGCATAGCCGTGAAAGCCGATCTCAACCAGGCCCCGGGCGCTGGCCCGACGAAGTTCGGCCACGTCGCCGCCCTGGACAATGCCAAACAGCATGTATCCGGGAGGGGCCGTCTCGAAGGCGCGCCTGCTGCGCTCCGCCCAGCGCAGCGAGAGCTGCATCGCGCGTTCGATGTCGCCACGCTCCGCCGGCAGCCGCACGCATTCATCGAGTTGCATGGCGATGTCGGAGCCGAGCAGAAGCTGCACTTCGATCGAACGCTCCGGCGATAATTCGACCCTGGCGCCATCGATATGCGAGCGGAAGGTGACCGCGTTTTCGTTCACCTTGCGCAGCTCCGACAGCGACATCACCTGGAAGCCGCCGGAGTCGGTCAGCATCGGCCCGTTCCAGCCGGTGAAATTCTGCAGGCCCCCGAGCGCGGCGATGCGCTCGGCGCCCGGCCGCAGCATCAGATGGTAGGTATTGCCGAGCACGATATCGGTGCCTGCATCGCGCACCTCGCGCCAATGCACGCCCTTCATCGCGCCTGCGGTACCGCACGGCATAAAGGCCGGCGTCCGCACCGCGCCATGCGGCGTCGTCAGCAGGCCGGTCCGCGCCTGGCCGTCGGTTGCGAATAGTTCAAAATAACTGGCAAAATAACTGGGAAGGCTCATGCATCGCTTATTGCGTGCCCCTGATGCCGGTTCAACCTCGTTGAGGCCGATTCCTCATTTTCAGCCCCGATCGGCGCCGCCTGAAAACCATTGACGGCGATCCGGACCGCACCTAAGTTCCCGCGCCATGACGACGACCGCAAAATGCACCACGAAAACCGGAAAACCCTGTTGGGCTTCGGGAGGCGTGCGCGCGTAATCGGACGATCGCATCATCTGAACCGAAGCCCCGCCTGAAAAGGTTTGGGGCTTTTTTATTGCCTGATGGAGACCACCCGTGAAGACCGATCCCGTTATTGCCATCGCCGGCGTCACCGGCGCCGTCGGCGCTGAATTTATCGCCACCATGAACAGGCGCCGATTTCCGGTCGGGAAATTGAAGGCGCTGGCGAGCGCGCGCTCGGCAGGCAAGACGCTCGATTTCCGCGGGCAGAAGGTCGTCATCGAGGAGCTCAGCGAGCATTCGTTCGAAGGCGTCGACATCGCGCTGTTCTCGGCGGGCAGCGGCATTTCAAGGAAATTTGCGCCGGTCGCGGTGAAGGCCGGCGCCGTCGTCATCGACAATTCGTCCGCCTTCCGCATGGATCCGGACGTGCCGCTGGTCATCCCCGAGATCAACGCCAACCGCATCAGGGATCACAACGGCATTATTGCAAATCCGAATTGCTCCGCGATCACCGCGCTGGTGCCGTTGTGGCCGATCCACAGGAATAACCGCATCAAGCGCGTGATCCTGTCGACCTATCAGGCCGCAAGCGGTGCGGGCGCCGCCGCGATGGAGGAACTGATGGATTCGACGCGCGCCCGCCTCGCCGGTCGGTCCTATGAGCCTAAGGTGCTGCTGCATCCCTGCGCCTTCAACGTGTTCAACCACGATACCGCGATCGACCCGGCGACCGGCTACAACGAAGAAGAGACCAAGGTCATCAACGAGACCCGGAAGATATTCGAAGATGACAGCATTGCCGTCGGTATCACCTGTGTGCGCGTACCGGTGCTGCGTGCGCATTGCCAGGCGATCACCTTCGAATGCGAAGAGCCGATTTCGGAGCATGAGGTTCGCAGCGTTCTGTCAGACGCACCGGGCGTGAAGATCGTGGACGATCGGGCAAGGAATTACTTCCCGATGCCGGTCGACGCGTCCGGCCAGGATGACGTTCTGGTTGGCAGAATCCGGAAGGATCTCAGCGACGCCAGTGGCCATTCAATCTCGATGTTCGTCGCCGCCGATCAGCTCCTGAAAGGCGCCGCGCTGAATGCGATCCAGATCGCAGAGTTGCTGCCGCAGCGCGTGACGGCGTGAGTTGTTGCGGCGCGGTAGGGTGGGCAAAGCGCCCCCATCGGCGGCGTCTCAACAAGCGAAGGCGGAAACGTGCCCACCAACTCGATATGCCCGGTTGGATGGGGTGGTGGGCACGGCGCGAAGAGCGCGCCTTTGCCCACCCCACCCCGCTTCAGCGGATTGGACGGCTGCATAGTGTGTTGAGGACCTTTGCCTTCTAGTCATGCGCGCGAAACAACAGGCACGCATCGCCGTAAGAATAAAAGCGATATCCTTTCGCGATCGCATGCGCATAGGCCTGCTTCATCCTGTCGAACCCACAGAAAGCCGAGACCAGCATGAACAGCGTCGAGCGCGGCAGATGGAAATTGGTCAAGAGGATATCGACCGCGCGGAAGCGATAGCCCGGCGTGATGAAGATCGACGTGTCGCCGGTGAACGGCTGTACAGTGCCATCGTCGGCCGCGGCGCTTTCCAGAAGTCTCAGTGAAGTCGTGCCCACCGCGACGATGCGGCCGCCCCTGGCGCGCGCCTGGTTCAAGGCGCTGGCCGTTTCGGCGGAGATACAGCCCCATTCGGCGTGCATCTTGTGCTCTGATGTCTCGTCTACCTTGACCGGCAGGAACGTCCCCGCCCCGACATGCAGCGTCAGGCGATGGATATCAACGCCGTGACCGCGCAACGCGCCTTCCAGCGCCTGGGTAAAATGTAGTCCCGCCGTAGGGGCCGCGACGGCACCCTCGTTGACGGCGAACATGGTCTGATAGTCGCCGGCATCGCGCTCGTCGGGCGCGCGCTTTGAGGCGATGTAAGGCGGCAGCGGCGGCGAGCCAAGATCGGCGATGGCAGAATCGAGCGCCGGCCCATGAAATGAAAACGACAGCGTGATCTCGCCTTCGTCGCCCTTGTGCTCGACCTGCGCATCGAGATGGCCGAGCAGGCATACCCTGCCCTCATGGCCGAAGCGGATCACATCACCTGGCGACAGTTTCTTGGCCGGTTTTGCCAGCGCCTGCCAGCGCGAGCCGTCGAGCCGCTTGATCAGCGTCGCCTCGATCTTCGGTTCGGTATCGCGGCCGATCCGGCGGCCTTTGAGCTGGGCCGCAATTACTTTGGTATCGTTCACCACCAGTTGGTCGCCGGGCGCGAGCCAGCGCGGCAGCTCGGCCACGATGGCGTCGTGCAAGACAGCGTCCGGTTGCACGATCAGCATCCGCGCGGAATCGCGCGGGCTGGCCGGACGCAGCGCTATGTTGGCTGCGGGTAGCTCAAAGTCAAAGAGGTCGGTGCGCATGATGCGAGCGGCTTTTGGCTGGCGAGATGAATTTGCCTTTGACGATCGGGCGCAGGCGATCGCGCAGCCAGGCCATTGCCGGGTCCCTGCTCCGGCCCGTGCTCCAAATCATCGCATGCGGAAGCGGCGCGATCGGGAATGGAACCTGCCTGCTGTCCAGACGGTAGGCGTGGAGTGTCTCGGCCATCGCAATCGCCGGCAATGTTGCCAAGAGATCAGACCCCGCCAGCACCGGCGCGATAGCCGAAAAATGCGGCACCCAGCCTGCGATCATCCGCTCCAGGCCCGCCGCCGACGCCGCTGTATTCACCGGGCTGGTCAGGCTGTCGCCAACCCGAACGGCAAGGTGGGGCCATCGGGCCCAGGTCTCAGGGCCCCATTGCGAGAACGCCTGATGGCCCTCACGGCCGAAGCATCGCCATCCCAATGCACCGACGGCTTCGCTGGTCACGCCCTCGGGCAGCCGAAGTTCTGCCGGAACGATCCCGACATCGATCTGACCCTCCGCAACATCCAGCAGTGTCGGCTCTCGCGGCGCGGTCCATTCGATGGACGTACCGGGTGCATCGGTCCGTAGCCGCGCCAGCAAGCTGGTGAACAGCGTCAGCATGAAATCCGGCGCAGCCAACCGGAACACGCGCTTTGAATTTGCCGGATCGAAGACTTGCCGTGGCGACAGCACGCGGGCAATGCCCCGCAGCATCGGCCGCGCCTGTTCGACCAGATCGAGCGCGAACGCAGTTGGCTGCATCCGCACGCCGGCCTTGATCAACGGGGGATCGCCGAGCTGGCTGCGCAACCGCGACAGCGAGTGGCTGACGGCCGATTGCGTCCGCCCGAGCCGCTCCGCGGCGCGGGTGACATTTCGTTCGATCATCAAAACCTCGAACACCACCAACAGGTTAAGGTCAAAACGTCGTAAATCGATTTCATTCATGATGTGGTATCATAACTCATTAGATCGATTATCAAACGCGGTTCATACCACCTGCGATTCTTCGATCAAGGTCTTGGAGTTACGATGAAACGCATTGCCAGCGTCGCGCCGTTCTACAAAGCGCTCAACGCCGAATTCGCCAAGGACAGCCCCGAACTCATCAGGCAATCGACCGCGCCAGGGTGGGTGTCCTGCCGCGACAACGATGTCTGCAACAGCCGCGACGAAGTCATCGCCGGAGTTGGGCAGCGCCTCAAATCCGTTCCGGATTTGAAATGGGAGATCAAGGAGATCCTGGTTTCGGGCAATCAGGTCACGGTGCGCGGTGAAGCCACCGGCACGCCCGCGGGAGAATTCATGGGCGCGCCATATAGCGGCAAGTCGTTCAAGCTGATGTCGATCGACATTCACACGCTCGAAGGCGGCAAGATGGTCCGCTCCTACCATATCGAGGACTGGATCGGAGCGGTCCGTCAGCTTTCGTCGAAGTAAGTTTCGCGCGCATTGGAGATTGCGGTACGCCCTCCTCGGTGGCGCACCTCATCCCTGCGTAACGGCTTCGCCGTTATCGCTGGAGCAGCGGCGCCTTGGCCGCGTCTCGAAGGATGAAGTCAAGACGCCTTGAATGTCATGGTTCGAGACGCGTGCCCTGCACGCTGCTCACCATGAGGGGAGGATCACGCCGCGCCGAGCGCCATGCGCGCCTTGACGATCTTGTCCGGGTTCTGCACCGGCTCGCCGCGCTTGATCTTGTCGACGTTCTCCATGCCTGACGTCACCTTGCCCCAGACCGTGTACTGGTTGTTGAGGAACGAGGCATCGTCGAAGCAGATGAAGAACTGGCTGTCGCCGGAATCCGGGCTCGCGGCGCGCGCCATCGAGGTAGTGCCGCGCACATGCGGCTCCTTGTTGAACTCGGCCTTGAGCTTCTTGCCGGAACCGCCGGTGCCGGTGCCCTGCGGGCATCCGGTCTGCGCCATGAATCCCTCGATGACGCGGTGGAACACGATGCCGTCGTAAAATCCCTCGCGCACCAGTTCCTTGATCCGGGCGACGTGGCTGGGCGCAAGGTCGGGCCGCATCTCGATCGTGACCGGTCCCTGGGTAGTTTCGAGGATTAAAGTATTTTCGGTGTCAGCCATGCTCTCTTCTCTATGGGTTGGGGTGGAAGTTTCCGATTGCGAAACCGAACAGCGAATGGTCGGCCGGCAACCGCGCCGGCCATTGCTTCGGTAAATGGCATCGGCGTGCAGCGTTGCAACGCCTCCATCACGGCGACGCGGTACTCCAGCCGGTCATTGTCGGTAGCCTGTTCCGATTCATAGGTAATCTTCGGATGGCCAAGAATTTCTCCGGCGCGGTTAAAGCTTACGATCACGGTGATGTCGATCCCCGGATTGGCGCGCGAGGCCGGCGGCGGTTTCCAGCAGGTCCCAAGCTTTGCAAATACTTCCTTGATGGTATTGACCTGCGCCGGTGGCGTCTGTGCGGCCGCAGGGCAGACGCCGAGCAGCAGCGCCGCGGCGATATGGACCAGCGGGTTGCTACGCCGCGCCACCGCCGCTCACTTGATGTCGGATGCGACTTGCACCTTCACCATCTTGTCGGGATCGGTCACCGCGCCGCCTGCCGATCCCGGCGGCGCCTTCTTCAACTTGTCGACCACGTCCATTCCCGACACCACCTCGCCGATCACGGTGAAGAACTGGGAATTCGCGGAATCATTGCTGTCACCGCGTCGGGCCATGCCGACGATGCCGCGCTTGAACGGAACGCTGGAAAATTCGGCTTTCAGGTTCGGATATTTCGAACCGCCGGTGCCGTTGAAATTCTGGCCGTCGCCGGTCTGCGCCATGAAGCCTTCCATCACCCGATGAAACGGCACGTTGTTGTAATAACCCTCGCGCGCCAGCTGCTTGATCCGCTCGGCGTGCCCGGGCGCGATATCGGTCCGCAGCTTGATGACAATGCGGCCCTTGGTAGTGTCGATCGCGATCGCATTCGCCTTGTCGAGATTGGCGGGAAGCGGTTGCGCGATCGCTGGCGCAGCGCAAATCAGCGCGGCGGCAAAGGCTAAAATTCGGAACATGAAAACTCCAGTCAGGTGAAAGTTGAGAATCTCGATCGGGGTAACGAGCTAGCCCGCGAATTTGGCCTTGAGGCTGGCAGCGACCGATCGCGGCACGAACGCCGACACGTCGCCGCCCATGCCAGCGATTTGGCGCACCAGTGTGGCGGTGATCGGGCGGACCGCGGCTGAGGCCGGCACGAACACGGTATGCACCTCGGGCGCCATGGTTTCGTTCATGCCTGATATCTGCATCTCGAAATCCAGATCGGTACCGTCGCGCAGGCCGCGAATCATGATGGTCGCGCCATGCTTCTTGGCCGCGGCTACCGTGAGATTGTCATAGGTCGTGCAGTCGAAGGCGCAGCCGGCCTTGGTGGCTACCGGCTCAAACACCGCCCGGACCATGTCCAGGCGTTCCTTGGTCGAAAACAGCGGCTTTTTGCTGGAATGGACGCCGATGGCCACAATCAGCCGGTCGCACAGCACGACGGCGTGCCGGACCACATCCAGATGGCCATTGGTGACGGGGTCGAACGAGCCGGGATAGAGCGCGACGCTGGGCATAAAACCCTCTAGCGCGCCCGGGGCGGCCCGGCAAGCCGCACCGGTTCCCTGCCCACCGGCCACAGGCCGGATTTTTTATTTTGGGTCGGCCACCGAACCAGTTCCGGCATCGCGACGTCTCTTGCCCAAGCCGACATTGTTTCGTCGTTCAATGGCCGACGAAACAAAACTCCGGCGGGATGAAACCATTTTCGGGCCTCGCGAAGACATCCGGAAACCGGCTCTGGATATCCATTAACCACGAAACGACGGGCCAATGGCCCAATGACGGGGGACGGTCATGATCAAGGCTCTTTCAGCTGTCGCTATTGCTGCGTTTGTCGCTGCCGCGCTCACCCTTCTTCCCGGATTTGCCCCGCAGGTCGAAGCCAGCGTGCCGCAGGCGCTTGCCAAGGGCGACCGGCTCGATATCCGCGCCGTCGGGCGCGACTGCTCGCAGCAGGCATGGCCGAATTTCGAAGCTTCCTGCCTGCGCGTTGCCGGCAAAAAGACCGTGATCCGCGAAGCCCGGCTGGTAACCGCTGACCGCACGCCATAAGCCGCGCCGCTCAGCTTCGCCCATCAAGCAAACATCATGGTAATTTGCGGCGTGCCGTCGCAAACTGTCCCCGTGATCGCGCCCGCTGCGGGATAGCCGGCAGGCGCTTCAGTCCGGGGGCCGCCATTGACCGCCACGCCAGTCGCCGCTTCAGCCGGTTCCAGCGTCCTCCCACTGACGGCAACGCTTGGCGCGCTCGGCGTCGTCTATGGCGACATCGGCACCAGCCCCCTCTACGCGTTGAAGGAAGCAGCCAAGGCGACCGCCCACGACGGAGCGCTGACTCCAGAGGCGATCCTGGGCGTGGTGTCGCTGATCCTCTGGGCGCTGATCCTGATCATTTCGCTGAAATACGCGCTGCTGATCCTGCGCGCCGACAACCGCGGCGAAGGCGGCATCGTTGCGATGCTCGCACTGTTGTCCGCACGCAACGCCCAGCCGGGAACCTGGCGGGCGCAGCTTTTGATCGTCGGCCTGATCGGCGCAGCGCTACTCTATGGCGACGGTGCGATCACGCCGGCGATCTCGGTGCTGAGCGCGATCGAAGGCCTGAAGGTCGATGCGCCGTCGCTGGCGCCTGCGGTGGTGCCGCTTACCATCGTGATCCTGGTCGGACTTTTCATCGTTCAGAAGAAAGGCGCAGGCTTCATCGGCAATATCTTCGGCCCGGTGATGCTCGGCTGGTTTGCGGTGATCGCAGCACTCGGCGGGCACGGCATTGCCAAGGCGCCGCAGGTGCTGGCCGCGCTCAGTCCGCTCTATGCCTTCAATTTCCTGGTCCATCAGGATTTCCATGTCTCCTTCGCCATCCTTGGCGCCGCGTTTCTGGCGGTGACCGGCGGTGAAGCGATGTATGCGGACATGGGGCATTTCGGCCGGGTGCCGATCCGGCTGGCCTGGTTTACCGTGGCGCTTCCTGGGCTTGTCCTCAATTATTTCGGACAGGCGGCATTGCTCATCACCGACGCCAGCGCGCTCGACAATCCCTTCTATCAGCTCGCGCCGGACTGGCTGCATTACCCGCTGGTCGCGTTCGCGACGGTTGCCACCGTGATCGCCTCGCAGGCGATTATTTCAGGCGTGTTTTCGTTGACGCAGCAGTCGATCCAGCTCGGCTTCCTGCCGCGCATGCATATCAAGCACACCACCAGCCACGCGATCGGCCAGATCTATGTACCGCTGGTGAACTGGCTGCTGGCGGCGGCGACGCTCGGCGCCGTGATCGGCTTCGGCACCTCCGAAGCACTGGCGGGCGCCTATGGCATAGCGGTATCCCTGCTGATGGCGATCACCACCTTGCTGGCAGCATTGGTCGCGATCCAGTGGGGCTATCCGCCCCTGCTCGTGATCGCCGTCAACGGCTTCTTCCTCATCATCGATCTGATTTTCGTTGCCGCCAATTCGATCAAGCTGTTCGAGGGCGGCTGGTTTCCGCTGCTGCTCGCGGCTGCCGTCGCATTCCTGATGCTGACCTGGCGCAGCGGGGTCAAGCTGGTCGAACGCGCGCGCGCCAAGTTGCGTCAACCCGAGGAGGATCTGATCGAGACCGCCGTCAACCGCTGTCACGCGAGACTTTCGGGGACCGCGGTGTTCCTGGCGTCGGCGGCCAGGGGCGTGCCGCGGGCGCTGACGGAATTCGTCAAGCACAACCGCGTTCTGCACCAGCGCGTGGTGCTGGTCACGGTGCTGATCGAGGAATCCCCGCGCATATCGGACGAGGACCGCGCCGAGGTGATCGAGGTCATCCCCGGCATCACCCGCGTGATCCTGCATTATGGCTTCATGCAGTATCCGACGATCTTCGAGGGGCTGACGCTGGCCTGCGCCCAGGGCAAGCTGCCCGGCATCGATCTCGACCACATCACCTATTACATCGGCCGCGAGACCATCATCCCGCGCGAGGACGTTCCGGGCATGTGGGTGTGGCGCGAGACGCTGTTTGCCTTCCTGCAGCGCAACGCCGAACGCTCCGCCGCGTTCTTCGGGGTGCCGACCCGGCAGGTCGTCGAGTTCGGGACCGAGATCGAGATTTAAATTGACGTCGTCATTGCCGGACCCGGCAATCCATCCTTGTGAAGAAGATGGATGCGCGGGTCGAGCCCGCGCATGACGAGTTTATCTACCCGATGCGGCGCTAGCCGCCGTTGCCGTTTTCGGCCTCCTCGCCGATGTGCTCGACCGACACCACGTGCTCATCCTCGGCGGTATCGAACACGATGACGCCCTGGGTCGAGCGGCCGGCGATCCGGATGCCCTCGACCGGACAGCGGATCAATTGACCCTTGTCGGTCACCAGCATGATCTGGTCACTGTCCTCGACCGGGAACGACGCCACCAGCTTGCCGTTGCGGTTGTTGACCGACATCGCGACGATACCCTTGCCGCCGCGCCCGGTGGTCCGGTACTCGAACGACGATGTGCGCTTGCCGTAGCCATTGACGGAAACCGTCAGCACCACCTGCTCCTGCGCCGACATCTCGACATAGCGCTCGGAGGAGAGCTGAATGCCGTTTGACGTCTCCTCGGAATCAGCCTCGGCGGCCTCATCGGGTCCGACCTCGCCGGCAACCGCCCGGCGCATCTTCAAATACGCCGAACGCTCATCGGACGTTGCCTCGACATGGCGCAGGATCGACAGCGAGATCACCTTGTCTTCCTTCGGCAGCGCAATGCCGCGCACGCCCATCGAGGTGCGGCCCTGGAACACCCGCACGTCGGTGACGGGGAAGCGGATGCATTGCCCGCCGGCGGCGGTCAGCAGCACGTCGTCATGCTCGGTGCAGATCTGCACATCGACAATGGCCTCGTCGGGATCGAGCTTCATGGCGATGATGCCGGAGCGCCTGACGTCGATGAAATCCGACAGCTTGTTGCGGCGGACATTGCCGCCGGTGGTCGCGAACATCACGTCGAGATTGGCCCAGGAGGATTCGTCCTCGGGCAGCGGCATGATGGTGGTGATGCGCTCGCCCTGCTCCAGCGGCAGGATGTTGATCATGGCCTTGCCGCGCGCGTTCGGCGCCGCCATCGGCAGCCGCCAGACCTTTTCCTTGTAGACCTGGCCGCGCGAGGAGAAGAACAGCACCGGCGTATGGGTCGAGGCCACGAACAGGCGGCTGACGAAATCCTCGTCGCGGGTCTGCATGCCCGCCCGGCCCTTGCCGCCGCGCCGCTGCGCGCGATAGGCCGACAGCGGCACCCGCTTGACGTAGCCGGCATGCGAGACCGTGACCACCATGTCCTCGCGCTGGATCAGGTCCTCGTCCTCGACCTCGCCTTCCTGCTCGATGATGAAGGTCTTGCGCGGGGTCGCGAATTCCGATTTCACATCGGCCAGTTCGGTCTTGACGATGGCCTGAACGCGGGCGCGCGAGCGCAGGATGTCGAGGTAGTCGGCGATTTCCAGCGCCAGCTTGTCGAGCTCTTGGGAAATCTCCTCACGCCCGAGCGCGGTGAGCCGCTGCAGGCGCAGGTCGAGAATGGCCCTGGCCTGCTCCATCGAGAGCCGCGCGGTGCCGTCCTCGTTGAGCCGGTGGCGGGGATCGTCGATCAGCGTGATCATCGCGGCGACGTCTTTGGCCGGCCAGTCGCGCGACATCAGGGTGTCGCGCGCGGTGTTGGGATCGGGCGAGGTCCGGATCACGCGAATGATCTCGTCGATATTGGCGACCGCGATGGCGAGACCGACCAGAATATGGGCGCGGTCGCGGGCCTTGTTGAGCAGGAATTTGGTGCGGCGTGTCACCACCTGTTCGCGGAAGGCGATGAACAGCGTCAGCAGGTCCTTCAGGTTCATCAGCTGCGGACGGCCGGCATCGAGCGCCACCATGTTGGCGCCGAAATTGGTCTGCAGCGGCGTGAAGCGATAGAGCTGGTTCAGCACGACATCCGGCACCGCATCGCGCTTCAACTCGACGACCACGCGAAAACCGTCGCGGTCGGATTCGTCGCGCAGATCGGAGATGCCCTCGATCTTCTTCTCGCGCACCAGTTCGGCGATGCGCTCGACCATGGTGGCCTTGTTCACCTGGTAGGGAATTTCCGAGACGATGATGGCTTCGCGGTCCTTGCGGATGGTGTCGATCGTGACTTTGCCGCGCATCACGATCGAGCCGCGGCCGAGATGATAGGCCGAGCGGATGCCCTGGCGTCCAAGGATGATGCCGCCGGTGGGAAAATCCGGTCCCGGAATGATGTTGATGAGTTCGTCGATGGTCAGCGCGGGGTTGTTGATCAGCGCCACGCAGGCGTCGATCACCTCGCCGAGATTGTGCGGCGGGATATTGGTCGCCATGCCGACGGCGATGCCGCCGGCGCCGTTGACCAAAAGGTTGGGAAATTTCGCCGGCAGAACCGTCGGTTCGCGATCGCGGTTGTCATAGTTAGACTGGAAATCGACGGTGTCCTTGTCGATATCGTCGAGCAGATGCTGCGCGATCTTGGTCAGGCGCGATTCGGTGTACCGCATCGCGGCCGCCATATCGCCGTCAACCGAGCCGAAATTGCCCTGCCCGTCGATCAGCGGCACGCGCATCGAAAAGTCCTGCGCAAGGCGGACCAGCGCGTCGTAGACCGACTGGTCGCCGTGCGGATGGTATTTACCGATGACGTCGCCGACTGTGCGCGCTGACTTGTTATACGACTTGTTCCATTCGAACCCGTTCTCATGCATCGCGTAGAGAATGCGGCGATGCACCGGCTTGAGACCGTCGCGCGCATCGGGCAGCGCACGCGCCACGATCACGCTCATGGCGTAATCGAGGTAGGAGCGTTTCATCTCGTCGAGGATGGATACGGGACGAATATCGGAAGGTCCCGGCGGCTCTCCGGGCTTCGTATCTTCAGGGTCAGACAAGGGGGAAATCCGGTCAGTTCTCGATCCGAATCATATAGCGTATCGAGGGTGTCCAAACCACCCCTAACTGGTCCGCGCCTGTGGTTTTTCCCTTCGTTTTTCCAGAGACTTACGAGGCGAGCGAGGTGCTTCGCCGCAGCCGTCGAACCGGTCCCCGAAACGCTGGTTGCAGTCCCAGCTTTCAGGGCGAGGGATTAGCCTCTTCGCGACCGCGGGAACCGCCTGCTAATTGCCGAACACGACCGTGTGCATGATCCGCCCCGGCAGCAGCGTGAACAGCCCAGCGACGACCAGCGCGCCGGCGAAGACAAAGATCATGATGCGGCGGTGGTCGGCGACCTGGTGCTGATGCGCCTTCCACACCGCGAGCGGAACCGTCACCAGCGTCAGTATCGACAGCAGGTGGATCGGGCTCCACGGACCGATCAGCCGGATCTGATGAATCCAGAACGAACTGACCGCCACCGCAAGCATCAGGCCAACCCAGATCCAGCCGAGCGTGCGATGAGGCAAGGTCCCCTTCGGCGCGGCAAACTGAACCACGCCAAGCGCGAACGCAGTCATCGCCGCGAAGGCGTGAAGGGGAATCGCGGGGGCGGCATCAAGCAGCGGTGCGAGCGACATTTGAAACACCGAGGGAGCAGAGCCGGAAGATCGATGTAATGAGTATTTACATCTATCTTTCCAGTGTCAAGTTCAATTCGCTCGGCGCTTGCCTGTTGCGCCGTCCTTTATCCGCCGCCCGCGTGGCCTTGCGCTTGGCCGTGGCGGTCGGTGGACCTGCCGCGCCATCAGAACGGGATGTCGTCGTCCATGTCGCTGTTGCGCGCCCCGGCGGCGACCGCGCGGCGCGGTGCGGCGCTGGACGGGCCACTGGCGCCGAAATCGCCGCCGGTATCGTCGGAGCCGAAATTGCCACCACCGCCGCCGCTGCGGCCGTCAAGCATGGTCAGCGTGGAGTTGAAGCCCTGCAGCACCACCTCGGTCGAGTATTTCTCGACGCCGGCCTGGTCGGTCCATTTGCGCGTCTGCAACGCGCCTTCGATGTAAACCTTGGCGCCCTTTTTCAGATATTGCTCGGCCACCTTGCAAAGACCTTCATTGAAGATGACCACCCGATGCCATTCGGTCTTTTCCTTGCGCTCGCCGGTGGCCTTGTCGCGCCAGCTTTCGGAGGTCGCCACGCTCAAATTGGCAATCGGCCGCCCATCCTGGGTTCGCCGGATTTCGGGATCCTTGCCGAGATTTCCGACCAGAATCACCTTGTTCACACTTCCCGCCATGCCGCTCTCCACTCTCGAAATTACCGGTACCAGACACACCCGGCTATCAGCCTGAACTCGGGTATTGTCCGCTGGGCCCCCTTTGGGACCATCTCAAACTGACCCTATACGCTCACCGCGCCCATCGCTCTGCCGAGCCCTGGCGATCCCCGGTTATCCACATATAGCACCCGATTTCCCGCCGTTCCAGGTTTGTTCCAATTCAATCTCCGGCGAGCGGAGCGAAATACCGCATGCGTCGGCCCGGCGACTTTGGAACCCGATGGAACCCGAAATGCCAAACAAATCATTAACTTCCGGCCATGCACTTCGCTCGCGAGTGTTGCATTTCAGAGACGGCTTTTCCCGCGGGACCGGCGTATACAACGCGCATCAATTGGATCGCCGCGGCGGTCGCGTCGTATTGAAACGCTTCGGGGACCAAGCGAAGCGGATAAGCCGGAGAAACACCATGAAGAAGTTCTTGCTAGGTGCGGTGGGGTTGGTTGCGCTGAGCCTGACTGCGCCTGCTTCTGCCGCTGATCTCGCTGCCCGTCCTTACACCAAGGCGCCGCCGATGATCGCCGCGATCTACGACTGGAGCGGCTTCTACATCGGCGCCAACGGTGGCTGGGGATCGAGCCGCAAGTGCTGGGATTTCCTTCCCGTCGCTGGGGGCGTTGCTCCCGAAGGTTGCCACGATGCAACCGGCGGCGTCGCCGGTGGTCAGATCGGCTATCGCTGGCAGACCGGTGGTTGGGTATTTGGTCTTGAAGGCCAGGGCGACTGGGCCAATCTTCGCGGTTCGCGCGTCAGCATCTTCGACCCTGCTGTCACCACCCACTCCAAGATCGATGCATTCGGACTGTTCACCGGCCAGGTCGGATACGCCTGGAACAACGCCCTGCTCTACGTCAAGGGCGGCGCTGCGGTGACCGCCGATCATTTCAACTTCACATCCACGGCGACCGGCGCGTTGGCTGCAACGACGGGCGATCAAACCCGCTGGGGCGGCACGGTTGGTGTCGGTGCTGAATTTGGTTTCGCGCCGAACTGGTCGGTAGGCGTCGAATACGATCATTTGTTCATGCAGGACAAGACGAGCACCTTCACGACACCGGCTGGCGTGTTCTTCGGAACGGAACGTATCCGTCAGGATGTCGATCTCATCACCGCGCGCGTCAACTACCGCTGGGGTGGCCCGGTCATCGGCAAGTACTAATGTCCGTTTGACATAAGGTTTCAAATCAGGAAAAGGCCGGCCTCGCGCCGGCCTTTTTGTTTGCGTTGCCAATTCCGTCTCGCCACACTCGTTCCGCAACCGCATCCCGCAACAAACCGTTGATGGCTTGCAACGAGCACTGGAAATCCGCTGCTGTTCTTCCTATGTTCCGAGCCTCACCCATTGGCGTTCGATCCCGGGCCCCGGCGATGCGCGCCTGAACGAAAGCCGCGGTCAACGCGCCTGGGAATGCCGATATGGATGAAGTGATCAGGGCGCAGCGCCAACACACCGCCGGCTCCGCCATGCGCGCGATAACGATTCGCGGCGCGCGCGAGCACAATCTCAAGAATGTCGACCTGGAGATTCCCCGCGACAGGCTCGTAGTGTTCACCGGTCTGTCAGGCTCCGGCAAATCGTCGCTGGCGTTCGACACCATCTATGCCGAGGGGCAGCGGCGTTACGTCGAATCGCTCTCGGCCTATGCGCGCCAGTTCCTGGAGATGATGCAGAAGCCGGATGTCGACCAGATCGACGGCCTGTCGCCGGCGATCTCCATCGAGCAAAAGACCACCTCGAAAAATCCGCGCTCGACCGTCGGCACCGTGACCGAGATCTACGACTACATGCGGCTGCTGTGGGCGCGGGTCGGCGTGCCCTATTCGCCCGCCACCGGTCTGCCGATCGAGAGCCAGATCGTCTCGCAGATGGTCGATCGCGTGCTGGCGCTGCCGGAGGGCACCAGGCTTTATCTGCTGGCGCCGGTGGTGCGCGGCCGCAAGGGCGAGTACCGCAAGGAGCTTGCGGAGTACCTCAAGAAGGGATTCCAGCGGGTCAAGATCGACGGCACGTTCTACGAGTTGGCGGAAGCCCCCAGCCTCGACAAGAAATTCCCGCACGATATCGACGTCGTGGTCGACCGCATCGTGGTGCGGCCGGACATGGGCCAACGGCTGGCGGAGAGCTTTGAGACCGCCCTGAAACTCGCCGACGGGCTCGCGGTGATCGAATATGCCGATGCACCGGTGATTGCTACCTCCCCCCTTGCGGGGGAGGTCGACCGGCCAAAGGCCGGTCGGGAGGGGGGTAAGCCACGGGCACAGGCGTCTGCGGCTACCCCCCTCCCCGACCCTCCCCCACAAGGGGGGAGGGAGCAGAAAGAACAGGTCGCCGCGGCGGACCAACCTGCGGCAAAAAAAGTCGCAAAGATCCACGACAAGAGCGGGCCGGAACGGATTCTGTTTTCGGAAAAATTCGCTTGCCCGGTATCCGGCTTCACCATTCCGGAAATCGAGCCACGGCTGTTTTCGTTCAACAACCCCTATGGCGCGTGTCCTGCCTGCGGCGGCCTCGGCGTCGAGCAGCATATCGACGAGGATCTTGTCATCCCCGACAAGGAGCTGAGCTTGCGCAAGGGCGCGATCGCGCCGTGGGCGAAATCGTCCTCGCCCTATTACATCCAGACCCTGACGGCGCTGGGCAAATTCTACAAATTCAGCCTCGACACCAAATGGAAGGACCTGCCGAAGAAGACGCAAAACGCCATCCTGCACGGCTCCGGCGAGGACGAGATAAAATTCTCCTATGAAGACGGCGTACGCTCCTACGACACCAAGAAGCCATTCGAGGGCGTCATCACCAATATCGACCGCCGCTACCGCGAGACCGAGAGCGAATGGGCGCGCGAGGAACTCGGCAAGTATTTTTCCGATATCCCCTGCGAAGGCTGCCACGGCTATCGGCTCAAGCCGGAGGCGCTGTGCGTCAAGATCGGCGGCAAGCATATCGGCGAGATCTCCGAACTCTCGGTGCGCCGCGCCGGCGAATGGTTCGAGACCGTGCCCAAGGCGCTCAACGCGCAGCAGAACGAGATCGCGGCGCGGGTGTTGAAGGAAATCCGCGAGCGGCTGTCGTTCCTGCTCGATGTCGGCCTGAATTATCTCACCCTGGCGCGCGCCTCGGGCACGCTGTCCGGCGGCGAGAGCCAGCGCATCCGGCTGGCGTCGCAGATCGGCTCGGGGCTGACCGGCGTGCTCTACGTGCTGGACGAGCCCTCGATTGGCCTGCACCAGCGCGACAATGCGCGGCTGTTGGAGACGCTGAAGCGGCTGCGCGATCTCGGCAATACCGTGATCGTGGTCGAGCATGACGAGGACGCCATTCGGCTCGCCGATCATGTGCTCGATATCGGCCCCGGCGCCGGCATGCATGGCGGCCATATCGTCGCCCAGGGCACGCCCGCCGACATCATGCGCAATCCGGACTCGCTGACCGGAAAATATCTCACCGGCGAATTGTCGGTCGAGATTCCCGAGCGCAAGCCGCCGAACCATCGCCGCACCATCAAGGTGGTCAACGCCCGCGGCAACAATCTGAAAAATGTTTCCGCCGAAATTCCGCTGGGGCTATTCACCTGCGTGACGGGAGTCTCCGGCGGCGGCAAGTCGACGCTGTTAATCGACACGCTCTACAAGGCGATCGCCCGAAAACTCAACAACGCCAGCGAGGGCGCCGCGCCGCACGACCGCATCGAGGGGCTGGAGCATATCGACAAGATCATCGACATCGACCAGTCGCCGATCGGCCGCACCCCGCGTTCCAACCCCGCCACCTATACCGGCGCGTTCACGCCGATCCGCGAGTGGTTCGCAGGGCTGCCCGAGGCCAAGGCGCGCGGCTACGAGCCCGGGCGGTTTTCCTTCAACGTCAAGGGCGGTCGCTGCGAGGCCTGCCAGGGCGACGGCGTCATCAAGATCGAGATGCACTTCCTGCCCGACGTCTACGTCACCTGCGACGCCTGCAAGGGCAAGCGCTACAACCGCGAAACCTTGGAAGTGCTGTTCAAGGGCAAGTCGATCGCCGATGTGCTCGACATGACCGTGGAAGAGGCCGCCGAATTCTTCAAGGCGGTGCCGCGGGTGCGCGAGACTTTCAAGACGCTGCATCGCGTCGGCCTCGACTACATCCACGTCGGCCAGCAGGCGACCACGCTCTCCGGCGGTGAAGCCCAGCGCGTCAAGCTGGCAAAAGAACTGTCGAAGCGCGCCACCGGGCGCACGCTCTACATCCTGGACGAGCCGACCACGGGCTTGCATTTCCACGACGTCAAGAAGCTGTTGGAGGTGCTGCACGAGCTGGTGTCGCAGGGCAACACGGTCGTGGTGATCGAGCACAATCTCGAAGTGATAAAAACCGCCGACTGGGTGATCGACCTCGGCCCCGAAGGCGGCGACGGCGGCGGCGAAATCGTCGCCTGGGGCCCCCCGGAAGACATCGTCAAGGCGCCGCGGAGTTATACGGGCAAGTTTTTGGCCCCGGTGCTGGCGAAGGCCGGGAAGCCGCGGAAAAGGGGCGCGAGCGAGGCAGCGGAGTGAAGTCGTCGTCGTCACGGGCTCCAGTCCATATTTCGATAATCTCAACAAGCGCGCGTTGGGATACGCCATCAGGACAGGCGAATGCGTGGCCATGATGACCTGGCAGATTCCGGAATGGTCCATGCGACGGAGCAATTTCAAATATTCGATCTGCCGCGATGGCGACAGCGCCGATTCCGGTTCATCAAAGATGAAGATGCCCTGCCGTTGGCAGCGTTCCTCGAAGAAACGCAAAAAGCCCTCGCCGTGGGAATGCGAGAGGAAATCAGGCGGCGGACCGCTAAGCGGTTCGCGTGCGGCCTCATCGAGATATCGCGCGACCGAGAAAAAACTCTCGGCCCGAAGCTCAGTTCAAAACCGTCGAGCAAAAACGGCAGGCAAAAGGGATAGGTCGCGGGGTCCTTGACCCGCGAGCCCTCGAGCCAAAGCCGCCGGAGATAAGGCGCCGGCAAGTTGATCGTGCGACTGCGTCTTGAGGCCATGCGCGCGGGTCCGGCGGAACAATGCTGTATCCAATGCTTATACCCGGACCATGCTGCAATCCTAGATGGCGAACGACCGGGTTTGCCGGAAAACAACCGATGCCCAGCGCCACCTACACCCTGTTCCGCAACGCCATTCTCGGCGAACAGCAGGTGGTGTGCAGCTATGACGGCCGCACTCGCGAACTCTGTCCGCATATCATCGGCACCAATAGAAGCGGCGAAGAAGTCGTGCTGGCGTGGCAGTTCGCCGGCGAAAGCAGCGGCAGGCTGCCGCAGTGGCGATGCCTGCGCCTCGCCAACGTCAGCAACGCCGGTACACGCGGCGGCCGCTGGCATGAAGGAGGTTCGCACCGTACGGTGCAAACCTGCGTGACCGAGATCGATCTCGACATCAATGTTCACGTTCGCAAATTGCGATAGTGCGGCATCGGCGATCACGGCGCCTTCACAACATTTGGCGGCGATCCATTCAACGCCGCCATCTGTCACGTTTCGGCCGCGTTTGACACCGAAACAGGGCGATCAGTGGCGGGCCATGGAATTGCAAGTCGCGCTCACCGGGACATTCCCAGTCGCGGGCGACGGCGCCAGCGCTGCGCCACTGACGGCGTCTAGTCGCGTCGCCGCCCGCCCTTGAAGCTTCTTGCAGGTCCTCCTCTTTCGAAAGGCTACCCATGCTCAAATTCTGCTACGGCGTCTTGATCGCCGCAACGATAGCGGCCGCCATCGGCCCGGCATCGGCGCAACAGCCGGCGACGCCCGCGGCCCCAGCGGCGTCGTCGGATACAGGGCAATCAACGGCGCCCGCCGGCGCCTACTCGTATTTCGCGAACCTCAAGAACGGCGATACCGTCACCAGCCCGTTCAAGGTGGTGTTCGGACTGAGCCCCAACATGGGCGTCGCTCCCGCCGGCGTCGATAAGGAAAATGTCGGGCACCATCATTTGCTGATCGACAAGACGCTCACGCCGGAGGAAATGACCCAACCCATTACGGTCGACGCGCAGCACGTTCACTTCGGCAAAGGGCAGACCGAGACCACCGTGACATTGCCCCCCGGCAAGCACACGCTGCAACTCGTGCTCGCCAACTGGACCCACATTCCCTTCAAGCCACCGGTTCAATCCGAAGTCATCACCGTCACCGTGAAAGGTGAAGCCGCGGCGAAGCCGGCGACCAATACTGGGGTGAAAGAAGCAGCAGAAGAAGAAACAAAAGCGACGCATCACCAGCGCACGCATACGCATAACCATCGCAGGCATCACCACCACAGGCATCACCATCACAGGCATCACGACCGCGAGCAGTACCTTCATACATGACGACCCGACGCGTCGGCCGCAAACGCGGCCGCCATTGGCTTCCCCGGTGCTGATTCAGAGCGGGTCGAGCACTTCGAGAGCCAGCTCCATCGTCATCAGCACCGGATTGTCGCCGCGCCTCAGCCGGCCCTCGGCGAGGCCGCCGGTGTAGTCGATGAGCGCGATGTCGAGCGCGGCCTCCAGCGCGCCGCCGGCGCCGGGTGCGATCACACCTGACATAACTGTCAGTTCGGTCGCAAAGGGTTCGACGACACGGCCATCTGTAAACCGTGCGCCGATGGTGGAACCAACGCCGCCGTGGAGTCTGGCGCGGGCGATCCCTCGCTCCCGACAGAAGGCCTCCAATGCGTTGGCAAAATCCAGATTCGGCCGCAGCCGCAGCGCGAAGGCGCGGCTGGTCGTGTCGACACCCGCAGCGGCGCTGGCGACCGGCCCGAACAGCTTGAAGTTTGTCTCAGGGTCCGGCTCGGCCGCAAAAGCGGCGCCGTCGATGCCGAAGGCCTTCACCGCAAAAGGCTCGGCGACCACGGTCTCCTCGGGCAGGATATGGCCGCCGCTGCTGCGTCCGTCGGGCTCACGCCACAACCCGTGGCAATGGAAGAAGGGAACGCCGTCGCGGCTGCCAAGAGTCATTGTCGCCATCTTAAGCCGTGTCACACCGGCC
>WNFW01000803.1_pt1 | contig 20625 bp, 16 predicted proteins | sample 5400131 | NCBI WGS metagenome assembly WNFW01 (sample SAMN13153362, study PRJNA577476) | soil metagenome | isolation source: 20 cm soil or saprolite under grassland replicate 1 | place: USA:California | collected 2016-06-15 | reverse complement strand
GCGCTAGGCTGTGTATCGCAAACTTCACGCCGAGACGCGGAAGCCGGTGTCGCCTTCGCGTTCGATCTGGCGAATCAGCTCGATCTCCCAGCGTAAGTAACGCTCGCGCGCATCGGGCGGGGCATAGGGATCGTAGGGCCGGCGCCAGCAATCATCGGGTGTATCGGCCATCGCCTCGCGCCCGGTCGTAAGCGGCAGGCCTGCGGCCCGCCACGCCGCGGTGCCGCCGTCGAGCACCCGAATTTCGGCAAAACCGCTATCCTCCAACTCGGCGGCGGCAAGCCGCGCCAAGGCCGCATCGGGCGAGGTCAAGACCAGGACGCGGCGCTTTGGCACGCGATCGAGGCTCTGGGGCAGCCGCGCCCGCACCGCAAACCACGCGCCCGGGATGTGCCCGGTCTCATAGGCGAGGCTCGGCGCCAGATCGACAATGCTGGCTTCGCCCTTCTCGATAAGGGCCTGCAATTCGGCCGGCGAAACCGTCGCGACGGCGAGCGCGTCGAGCTCGGGGATGGTGGGCTTCGGCATCCCTGGCACGAGCTGGCGGCCCTTGAGCCCGCCCGCCAGCACATAGGCCTCGGGCCAGCCCATCTGCACCAGCCACGATCCGGTCATCACCGCGCGCACGCCGTCGTCATCGATCAGCACGATCCGGGCGTTGCGCGTCGCCATATACGCATCGGTCGCCTGCACGAGCTGGCCGCCCGGCGCCGAGCGGGAGCCCGCGAAATGGCCGGCGATGTATTCCTCGGGGCTGCGCACATCGAACAAATAGAGCGTGCGCTCCTCAGCCTCGGTTTGAAAGCGCAAGAGCGCGGCATCATCGATGCGCCGGATCGCGAAACGGTCGGCAACCTTGTCGGCGAGAGCCTGCGCCCGCTTGAGCCCTTCGGGCGAGGGCGCCGGCAGCGCCTCTTCGCGCCCACGCACCAGTTCGAGGCCGGCCAATTCCCAGCCCATCGTGCCGTTTTCGAGCGCCAGGACCGGGTTCGGCAGCCCGGCGTTGCGCAAGGATTGCGCGCCGATGATGCTGCGCGTCCGCCCGGCGCAATTGACGACGACGAGGGTGTCGGACGACGGCACCCGGTCCGGCACGCGATAGACCAGCTCGGCGCCCGGGCAGTCGAACGCGCCGGGGATGCTCATATTGCGGAATTCGCCGATTGGCCGGCTGTCGACGATCAGCACCTTCTCGCCGGCATCGAGCCGCTGCTTCAATTCGGCGGCGCCGATGTGCGGCGTCTCGCAGCGGTGCTCCACGAGCTCGCCGAACGCCTTGCTTGGCACATTGACGCCGGTGAAGAGCTCATAGCCGGCGGCGGCCCAACCCCGCGCGCCGCCGGCCATAACTGCAACATCGCGGTAGCCCATACGCGTCAGCGTCGCCGCGGCACGCTCGGCGAGATTCTCGTCACCGCCGTCGTAAACGACCATGCGCGTGCGCTGTCGCGGCACCAGATCGCGGACGATCAGCTCCAGCCGCGACAGCGGTAGCGAATTCGCGAAGAACGGATGCCCCTCTTCCGAGAAGACACCCTCCTCCCGGACATCGAGAAGCGCGATCTCGCCGCCATCCTTCAGCATCGCGCGCAGCTCGGCCGGTGTGACGGCCGGTGTTTCGGGACCTGTCTTGCGGCTGAGCGTCATGGTTCTTCCTCTGCCATCGTCTCGCGGAACCATAACCCGCCGCGCTTGGCGCGGCCACGCCCGCACCGAAGACCCGAACGCCCATGGCCCAACCTGTAGCGGACGGTTTGAAGGGCGTATATTCGCGGCATGCCTGATCATTCCCACGATCATAGCCAATTGCATGGCGCGCACGGCGCGCATGGCATGGCGGCGCACGGCCATGCCCGGCCGAATTTCGGGCGCGCCTTCGCGATCGGCGTGGCGCTCAACGCGGCCTATGTCGTCGCCGAGGTGTTTTACGGGGTGGTCTCGCACTCGCTCGCACTGCTCGCCGATGCCGGACACAATCTCGGGGACGTGCTCGCTCTCGCGGCGGCCTGGGGCGCCTCGATCCTCGGCCAGCGCCGGCCCGGCGGTCGCTATACCTACGGGTTCCGCGGCAGCACCATCCTCGTAGCGCTCGCCAACGCCGTCCTGCTGCTCGTCATCACCGGCGGGATCGCCTGGGAGGCGATCCGCCGCCTCCAATCGCCTGAGCCGCTCTCCGGCATGATCGTCGTCATCGTCGCCGCAATCGGGGTCGTCATCAACGGCTCGACGGCATTGCTGTTCATGGCCGGGCGCAGGGACGACCTCAACATCCGGGCCGCCTTTCTGCATCTCGCCTCGGATGCCGCCGTGGCATTCGGCGTCGCGCTCGCCGGCGTGCTGCTTCTGATGACCGGCTGGTTGTGGCTCGACCCGGCGATCAGCCTCGCGATCAGCATCATCATCGTGGTCAGCACCTGGTCGGTATTGCGGGATTCGATCAATCTCGCCCTGCATGCCGTGCCGTCCGGCATCGAACGCGAGGCCGTCGCCGATTATCTCGGGTCGCTGCCCGGCATCACCGCCGTCCACGACTTGCATATTTGGGGCATGAGCACGACCGAGACGGCGCTGACGGCGCATCTCGTGCGTCCCGAAGGCGTCCCCACCGAAGCCCTGTTGCGGCGCGCTCAGCACGAATTGCAGGAGCGCTTCGGCATCGGCCATGTGACATTGCAGGTCGAGACCGCCGATGAAGCGGTTATCTGCCGTCTCGCCCCCGACGATATTGTTTAAGTAGGCCCCGGGTTTAAGTAGGCCGAGTTTAAGTAGGCCCGGCGTGCTTGCACTCGGCTTTAGCCCTATGTAGTGTGGAGAACTACATGGCGGCCTTCATGCGGTCCATTAGCGCCCGAGAGGCGAACCAATTCTTCTCGCGTGTGCTGGGCGAGGCGGAACGCGGCGATACGGTCGTGATCACCCGCCGCGGCAAGCCGGTCGCCGTACTGGCTCCCTATGCCTCTCAGCTATCGCAAGAACGCGAGAGGGCGATCGAGCGTGCGGTCGCGTTGATGCGAAAAGGCCTGCCGATCGGCAATCGGCGCTTCACCCGTGACGAGATGCATGAGCGTTGATCAGCTTCGACTCCAACGTGCTGGTGTATGCCGCCGACGAACTGGGCGGCGAGCGGCACGCGCGCGCGGCCGAACTCGTCGAACGCGCCATGCGCCTACAAAACTGTATTCAGACGCTCCAGTCGTTTTGTGAGTTCTTCAATGTCGTCACCAAAAAGGCAGGTATAGAGCCGCGGGCCGCAGCCGAATTCGTCGAAACCTGGAGCGCGGCAATGGGTCTGGAGAACGCCACCCTCGCCGACCTTACGATGGGGATGCGCGGGACGCGCGAGCACGGCCTCTCATTTTGGGATGCGCTCCTGTGGGCGACGGTGCGGCGCGTTGGGGTCGAGCTGCTGATCAGCGAAGACTTTCAGGATGGCCGAAGCATCGAGGGCGTTCGCATCCTCAATCCGTTCGCCGCACGGAATACCGGACTGATCGAGGCCGCCCTGCCGCGCTGAGCCGGTTGTTCTGCGCGCCGGGGTGCTGTGGGTAGAGGTTTCGGCTATGATCGGCCCGCCCGCTGATCGGAACAGATCGACATGAATTTCTTTCATATGTTGCAACAGCGCGCCGATGCCGGCCGGCCGGTGCGGGTCGGGCTGATCGGCGCCGGCAAGTTCGGCTCGATGTTCCTGACGCAGGTGCCGACGACGCCGGGGCTGGAGGTCGCGGTCATCGCCGATCTCGACCCGGAACGGGCGCGCGCCGCCTGCCGCAAGGTCGGATGGGACGCGGCCCATATCGGGCGCACCCGCTTCGTCTCCTCCGGCGCCGAGGCCTGCGGCGATGACGCGGTCGAGGTCGTCGTCGAGGCGACCGGCATCCCCTCTGCCGGTATCGCGCACGCGCGGGCCGCGATTGACGCGGGCAAGCACATCGTCATGGTCAATGTCGAGGCCGATGTTCTCGCCGGCCCGCTGCTCGCCGAGGAAGCGCGCAGCCGGGGTGTCGTCTATTCGATGGCCTATGGCGACCAGCCGGCGCTGACCTGCGAGCTGGTCGATTGGGCGCGCGCCTGCGGCTTCGAGGTCGTCGCCGCCGGCAAGGGCACGAAGTATCTACCGGCCTATCATGCCGTGACCCCGGACGATGTCTGGGCGCATTACGGGCTGACGCCCGAAGAGGCGCGCGCCGGCGGCATGAACCCGCAAATGTTCAACTCGTTCCTCGACGGCACCAAATCGGCGATCGAGATGGCCGCGATCGCGAATGCGACCGGGCTCGCCGTGCCGGAAAACGGGCTCGGCTTTCCGCCCTGCGGCGTCGACGATCTGCCGCATGTGCTGCGCGGCCGGGAGAATGGCGGCGTCTTGCAGCATGACGGCATGGTGGAGGTCGTCTCGTGTCTGGAGCGCGACGGCCGGCCGGTGTTCCGCGATCTGCGCTGGGGCGTCTATGTCGTGCTGAAGGCGCCGAACGAATACGCCCGCACCTGCTTCAAGGAGTACGGGCTCAAGACCGATGCGAGCGGCTGGTACGCCGCGATGTACAAGCCCTATCACCTGATCGGGCTCGAACTCGGCATCTCGGTGTTGTCGGCAGCGTTGCGCGGCGAGCCGACCGGTCAGAGCCGCGGCTTCAACGGCGATGTCGTCGCGGTCGCGAAGCGCGCACTGAAGGCCGGCGAGAGCCTCGACGGCGAAGGCGGCTACACGGTCTGGGGCAAGCTCGTGCCGGCGTCGCGCAGCCTCGCGGAAAGCGCGGTGCCGATCGGGTTGGCGCATGGCATCAAGCTGGTGCGCGATGTCGCGGCAGGCCAGACGGTGCGCTGGTCGGATGTTGCCGCGACAGACAGCGAAGCGATGCGGGTGCGGCGCGAGATGGAGCGGCGCTTTGCGCCGGCGACGGCGGTTTCAGCCGCCGCGCAATGATGGTGAGAGGAGGATCGATGATGCCGGAGGGACAGAACGGGGCGCGGCGCAACAAGACCGAAGACGACCTCACCGCCGAGGTGTTGGCGCGATTTTCGGGAACACAAGATCCGCGGCTGCGCGAGATCATGCTGAGCCTGATCAGCCATCTGCATGCCTTTGTCAAAGAGGTGAAATTGACCGAGGCGGAATGGTTTCAGGCGATCGAGATCCTGACCGAAGCCGGCAAGATGTGCAGCGACAAGCGGCAGGAATTCATCCTGTTTTCCGACACGCTCGGTGTCTCGATGGTCGTCGATCTGCTCGATCACCGGAAACCCGACGGCGCGACCGAGTCGACCGTGTTCGGACCCTTCCACCGATTGGGCGCGCCCGAGATGCCGATGGGCGGCAACATCGCGCACCGCGACCGCACCGGCACACCCACGCTGGTCCGCGGCCGCGTCCTCGATCTCGGCGGGAAGCCCGTCGCGAACGCGCTCCTCGATGTCTGGCAGACGCAATCGAACGGTCTTTACGATGCACAGGACGAGAAGCCGAACGAATTGCACATGCGCGGCAAATTCCGCAGCGATGCCGAGGGGCGGTACCTGATCCGCACGGTGCTGCCGGTCAACTACCCGATCCCGTCGGACGGGCCGGTGGGCCGCATGCTGAAGGCGACCGGGCGGCATCCCTGGCGGCCCGCCCATATTCATTTCGTCGTGTCGGCCGACGGCTACGAGCCGGTCACGACGCATATTTTCGACCGTACCGACGAGTATCTGCAAAGTGATGCGGTATTCGCGGTCAAGGACACCTTGATCTGCGATTTCACAAAGCATGAGAAGCCCGATGCCGAGGCCAAGCGGCTCGGCATTACGGGACCGTACTACACCGCCGAATTCGATTTCCGCCTGACCCCCGCGACGACGACGCAGGCGACCATCATGGATGCGCAACAGCGCCTCGCCGCGCTCGGCGCCCGCTGAGGCGAGCGCCGCTCTGAACCACGAAGCGGCCGACGCGATCGTCGTGCTCGGCTGCCAGCTCGTCGGCGGTGGCCGACCGAGCGAGCGGCTGCGCCGCCGCGTCGCGCTCGGGGTTGGCGTCTATCGCGAAGGCGCGGCGCCGCTCCTAGTCATGTCGGGCGGCGGTGCCGGCGCAGCGACGGAGGCGGCAGTAATGCGCGACCTGGCGCGTGAGGCCGGCGTGCCCGAGACGGCGGTGTTGCTCGAAACGGAATCGCGCAACACCTTCGAGAATGCCGCCTATACCGCCCGCCTGCTCCACGCGATCGGCAAACCCCGCATCGTCCTGGTCAGCGACCGGGCGCATCTGCCGCGCGCCGCGCGTCTCTTCCGCCGCGCCGGCGTTGAAGTGATCGGCGTCGCCGGCGTGCCGGCCTCCTCGATGCGCCGCGCGTTTGGCGCGGTGCTGTATGAGATCGCAAGCCTGATGCGCGGTCTGTTCCGCCGCCGCCGACTCTCCTAGCGTTCGGCGATCAGGCGGGCGACAAAGGCCGCGAGATCGCCGCCGGCGAACAGGTAGCCGGGGATGCCGGCCGCCTCGGCGGCGGCGATATCGGTCGCCTTGTCGCCGATCAGAAAGCTCCCTTGCCGGTCGACCGGCCAGTGCCGCATCAGATCGAGGAGCATCCCGGGAGCGGGCTTGCGCCAATCGCTGAGCCGGCAATAGGCGGCGATCGTCCCTTCCGGGTGGTAGGGGCAGTAGCGAAAATCATCGATATATGCCCCCGCCGCGGCGAGCTCCGCCACCATATGCGCGTGCACGGCAGCGACATCCTCTTCGCGATAGAGGCCGCGCGCGATGCCGGACTGGTTGGTCACCACAAAGACGAGATAGCCCCTGTCGTTGAGCAGCTTCACCGCCTCGCGCGCGCCGTCGATCCAGCGAAAGCGCGAGACATGTCCGACATAGCCCTCATCGTGATTGAGGACGCCATCGCGGTCGAGAAAGGCGGCCGGGCGGGGCGCGCCGGCCGCGCCAGCTGATCTAGCTGGCGAGCGCGCAGGCCTCTTTGAGGAGGGCATCGATCCGCTGTGCCGAATAATTGGCGCTCATATATGCCTTACAGGCGTCGACGATACGCCGATATTCGGCCTTGTCGCGACACAGTTTTGCGACCCGGGCAGCGATCTCCTCCGGCTCATCGACGACGAGCGGCAGCATTGCCTTTGGCAGATCGAGCCCCTCCGCGGCGATTGTCGTCATGACGCACGGAATGCCGGCGGCAAAGCTTTCGAGCACCTTGCCCTTCAGGCCGGCGCCATAGCGCAATGGCGCGATCGTCAGCCGCACCCGCGCGAACACGGCGTCCAGCGAGGGCACATAGCCCAATGGCACGACGTCCTTCTCGGCAAGCGCCGAGACTTCCACCGGCATGTGGCTGCCGACCAGCAGCAATTCGATGCCGGGCACCTCTTTGCGCAATCGCGGCATCAGCTCCGCGGCCGCCCATTTCGCAGCGTCGATATTCGGCTCGTGCCGATAGCCACCGACAAAGGCGATCGCCGGCCGCTCCGTCTCCGACGGCGTGATCTCGCGCGGCTCGACGGTCCACGGGATGACCTGCACCTGGACGCCTGGCGCCAGCTTGGCGAGCAGCTCCGCTTCCACCGCGGAATGCACGATGACGCAATCGGCAAAGAACATCGCGCCGAGTTCGAGGCGCCGCATCTGCTCCGCCTTCTGGCGCAGCACCGCATCCTTCTCGACCTCGGCCTGACGCTCCAGCCGCAGGAAATGAAGATCGGCGACGCTGTAGAGGATGCGCGCCTTTGGGAAATGCTGGCGGATCATGCCGCCATATTTCGAGGCGTTCGAATACCGGTGCAGGTAGACGAGATCGAATGGCAGCGGCTGCTTCCGGAACACATCCTCGACCGAGAAATAGAAGGGATGGTAGAGGCACTCGACGCCGCGGCGCTGCAATTCGGCCGTATACGGATCGAGCCTCGCCATGTTGTCGCCCGGGATGAACGTCACCTTGTAGCCGAGACGCTGCAGCGTGAGGATGTGCTGGAAGACCGCGTTGGATCCGGCATCCTTGTCGGGTTCGGGCACCGAATCGTCGATAACGAGCGCCCGCATCCGGACGCTGCGCTCGGCCTCCAATTCCGGCAATTCGCCGTTGAAGCGGTGCGTCGCGAGTGTGTCCTTCCAGCGCTCGAAGAACTTGCGGTGGTTGATCGCCTGGAAGCGCTTCACGCCGCTGCCGGTGACGCTCGTGCCGGCGCTCGCGCCTTCGAAGTGAATGACTTCAGAGGCCGGCTGCACGACGGTGCGGTAGCCGCGCTGCCGCACCTTGAAGCAGAGATCCGTATCTTCGTAATAAAGCGGGCAGTAATACTCGTCGAACTGGCCGAGCTCGCGGAACAGGCTCGACTTGATCATCAGGGCCGCGCCGGACACGTAGTCCGTGTCGCGCATATAGCAGAAGCGTGGATCCTCGGGGTCCTGGTCGCGGCCCCAATTCCATCCGTCGCCGAGGCGCCACACGATCCCGCCGCATTCCTGCAGCCGGCCGTCAGGGAACAGCAGTTTCGAGCCGGCGATCCCGATATTCGGGTCGCGCCGCAGCGTTTCATAAAGCTCGTCGAGCCAGCGCGGCTTCACCTGCGTGTCGTTGTTGAGAAACACGACATACGCGCCGCGCGACGCCTCGAATCCGCGGTTGCACGAGCGGATGAAACTCTGATTGGCGGCGTTCCGCACGATGCGGATGGCGCCGCTGAACACAAAATTTGCGAACAGCGTCTCGTCGCGCGAGCAATCGTCGACAATGACGATCTCGTATGGAATTTCGGCGCCGTGCTGCTGGATCGACCGGATGCATTGATAGGTCAGGTCGAACTTGTTGTAGACCGGGATGACGATCGAGACGACCGGGTGCTCGGTGTCATCGAGGTGAAGCGCGTAATTCCTCTGGATTGATTCGACAAGCGTCTGAACCTGGCCCGTCAGCGCCGCCGGGTTCAGCATATCGGCGGTCGCCAGCGCCGCCTTCTCGGCGGACAATGCATAATATTGCGACAGCGCCTGATCGAGCAGCTCGACCAGATTGTTGATCAGCGGCGCCAGATCGTCCGCCTCCTGGGCGCGCGCCGTCTCGGCCGCGACATTGCCGAGCAAAAACCGCATCGCGCTCGCATCGAAGCCGATATGGTCACGCGTCATTTCGAGCGGGAAGGAGGGCAACTCGACGGTCGAGCCGACCGGACGCAGATGCAGCATATGGCGCGCGTAGGGGAGAAGCGTCTCGCTAAACCCGATCATAAACCCGTGCCGCCCGTCACCGATCCCGGCATCGAGCAGATCGGCGCGGTATTCGCTCGCCAGCACTGTCGCCAGGAGATTGTCACCGTCGAGCAATTCGAGTGCGATGCGCTTGTCGGGTTCCGTCGGGTCCCAGATCCAGCCCTTGATGCCGGACCAGTCGGCGTAATCGAGATTGCCGCGCAGCCTTCCCTCGATCGGGACGCCGGCGAGCTCCACTTGCGATCCGACAGCGCCTGCCACGAGCGGCGCCGCCCCGCTCGAGAGCACGACGGGCGAGGGCAACGCCACCGCGGCCTCGCCGCTCACCAGATGCAAGCCGTGCAGTGGCTCCGAACTCACCTCGCCGGCGAGCGCAAGCTCCGCCTGGTCGATATCCGACAGCTCGACGACAAGAGCGTCCTCTCCTCCTTCGCCGCCCGCCTCGCCGCCCGTCTGCGGCAGCGCCGTCTCGGTATCGGCCGGTTCCGGCGCGGCTATCCGTCTCTTACGCTGTTGCGATGGTCTCGCCATGCGATCCTCGAAGATCTCGAATTCGATGTTGCGGTCCGCGCGCTATGCCTGCGCCGCGCTCAGCTTGACAAAGGCGAGCCCCAGCTTGCGCAGATCGTCGCCCAGCTTCAGCTCGCTCGGCGAGAGCGCGTTCGGCAGCACAAAAGACAGGCGGTTGGCGCGCGGGCTGACGATCTCGCGCGACACCGTGAAGCCGATCTCGGAGGGCGCCGAGACCGAGCAGAAATGCACCAGGAGCCCGTTGACGTATACCCAGCAATCCTGCTTCGTCACCGGCGCGCCGTCCGGCAGGAACGGAAAGACCTGGACGGTGATGCCGAGGTCGCGCCGCAGCGGCGGCAGCCGAAAATTCAGCTCAACAAATGGCTTCGCGCTCCAGGTACTGACGTCGTCCGGATTGCTGCTGAAGCCAACCGGGCCGAACTCCTTGAGGTTTCCCTTGGCTCCAAAGTCGATACCGGTGTTGAAGTCGAGAACTTGCACGAATCACCTCGAAGGTACTTGATGGCGCCGCGCCTTCGATGGTGTTTAGCCAAGAATAGGCGCGCACCCGAACGCCGGCTATGCAACTCGTCGGCCGACTGCTTGGATCGGTTCGGGCGCGCCAGATTTTCCTCGGAGCGCCTCGCTAATACCTTAACGTCCGGCCGGAGTACAATAGAATTTGGCTATCTCATTCGACCGTATGCCGTTTTTCATGAATTCGTCAGGACAGCGAATTCCATCATGCGCGGCGACGACGCCAGCGGATGCACGCGCAGTGGCGGCGCTCGCTGTCATGCCTCGTGCCGCATTCGTCGATTAAAGTATTGTTCATAACTTCGACTTTCGGTCTTCTGTGCCCCCAATGTCTTTGCTGAGGCGAGTCTCGCGGCCGCCGTTTAATTTTGCTATAATGTCGGGCAAATAAGATGGTAATCAGAGTATTTATTCCCGTGTCTTGTTACGAATGCCACCCGGCTTGGTTGCGCAGAGCTCGTGGGCTGCAAGGGACGAGCGCCGACGCCCGCTCTCTCGCGCGCGGTGGTTAGAGCGAGGGCAATGCGACGGCAGCCTTCTGGGGCCGCCCGCCTCGCTGGCTTCCTCCTGTTGCTATGCGCCGGGTTGGCGCTCGGGCGCGCCGCGCCAGCCGCAAGCGCCCGCGATCTCGGCACCCTCGGCCCGTTCTATCGCGCGACCCAATTGCAGGGCCATCTGATCGGCATGGGGCTGATCGAGACCCCGGCCTATCTCACCGCTTCCGATATCGATCTGAAATATCGCGCAAAATCGGGCACAAGCCGGGAGATCCCGTTCGCCGACAGCTTCACGATCAACCGCTTTCTCGGCGGCTACCGTGACGATTGGCTGCAGAAATTCCACGAATGGGACGATCGCCTCGGCCGCCGCTCGCTCGATTACGCAATCCGGCGGAGCGACGGCTCCTGGCAGTTCCGCCCGGAACTGATCCAGCGGCGGCTCGAACCCTATTTCGCGGCCGGATACCGGCCGCGAGACATCACGATCGCGCTCGAAAACGTGCCGTGGGATCTGGCGACACCGGATGGCCGCCCGCCCGAGATGGGGCCGTGGGGGCGGCGGACTCCGCCGGGCGACATCGAAGAGTGGAGCAAAATCGTCCGGCAGTTCGCCACCGATCTCGCCGCCTATCTCGGCGGCGACTCGTCCGCGATCCAATTCGAGACCGGTGTCGAATACGACGAGAAAGTCAGCTTCGACGCCACGGCCGATGAGTTCTTTCGGTATTACGAGGCGACCGACCGCGCGCTGCATTCGGTGCTGCCCGAGGCCGCGCTGAGCCCGGGAGAATTCACCGGGCTTGGCGCCTGCGCGCCGAACATGCCGCATTGTGTTTACGACACGCGCGATTTCCTGGAATTCGCGACCCGCGACCAGCTGAGGGTCGCGGATGTGCCGCGCAGCCTGCATTCCTTTCTTGATAAGCCGGCGAACCTGTCGCCCTCGAGCACCGCAGAACGCGCGATCCAATCCTATGCGCGGCTGCCGAAAACGGTGCCGGAGATCCATCAATTCGGGCTGCTGAACGAGCCGTTCGGGAATCAGGGGAGCGACACCGCGGCGTTGCGCGCCAATTGGGAATTTCAGGTGTTGCTGCGATTGTGGGAGGCGCTAAAGCCGCGCCGCGTCTTTCACTGGGGCGGCTTCGACACCATCGGCCGCATGGCATTTCTGAACGGATCGGGGTTCCTGCGCCTCGTCCTCGACCGCTATGTCGGATCGCACGCCTATCTGATTTATCCCCACGATGAGGGTGCCGCTCGGCCACGCTCGGCGGAGCTGCTCGCGCTGGGGCTCGCGGACGGCGCGAAATCGGCCGTGATCGTGTCGAGCTTCAGCCCTCATGCAAGCGACGCGGCGCGGCCTGTCAATCTCGAGCTGCCGTCAGGCATGCTTGATGGCAGGAGGCCGCTGAAGTCGATCCGCTATAGCCAATCGAGCAATGTCCAGGCGCGGATCCGCGCCGATCTCGCCGCCGATAACAACCTCCGGCCCGACTTCGCCGGATGCCCGCTGTGTCTTGCAAACCCAATCCAGATGGCGCGCGATGCGGACCGCGCCCGCGCCATGCTGGCGCGCAACTGGGAGAATTATGTCGAGATCATCAAGGACAATCTGCGGTGGCACACCGAGGACCCGGGCATCTCGCGCGACGGGACCGGATTGCGCGTCACGCTGGAGCCCAACGAGCTCGTCCTTATCGAGTAGCCTCGGCATTGGCGAGCCGCCGGGCTTCGGCCTCGGGCGCGCCTCCCGCGAGCGGTTCGGCTTTGCGTCGCATCAGATACTGCCCGGTATGCGGCGCCAGGATGCCGTGCTCGACCATGAGGCCCTCGATCAGCATCAGGAGCTCGAAGATGACCGGGCCGTCCTCGGTTTCGGTGTAATTGGCGCGCATCCCGCGCGGGCAGACGCGGCCCATAAACGCGCTTTCTTCGTGCCGATAATCGATATCGAACCAGCGGCTGAACACCGGGACGATATCGGCCGAGCGCACCGCTTCGAAGGGCGAGGCGAGCGCGCCCGGCTTGGGCCGCGCGATCGCGCGCAGGATACGGTCGTGCACCCGGTCGCGGCGGTATCGTTCCGGCAGTACCGCCAGGATGCGGTTGGCGATGTCGAGCCGCAGATCATCGAATTGAAACTGGCTCTCGCCGATATAGTCGTGGATCCACAAACAGCCGCTGGGCTTCAGCGACCGCCAGATCTGTTCCGCGAGGCGCTCCAGTTCGAGCACGCTGTGAAGACAATTCTGGGTCAGAACCAGATCGTAGGCGCCCGGCTCGAGGACGAGGCGGTTGAGGTCTGCGGCTTCGTAGGTGAGATCGAGCCCCTGCGCGTTCTGGCGGGCTTCGGCGATCGCCTCGGGCGAGCTATCAACGCCGTGAAACCGCTCGCAGATCCCGAGCTTCAGGAGCTCGCGCTCGGCCCTCCCATTGTCGCAAGCCAGTGACAGCCCCGACGTGAACCGCAAGTCGCGCTCGCGGAACACGCGCGCGAGCCCCGGACCGCGTGCGGGGCGCAAGGTCAGCGCGGCGATCTTGTCCTCTTCCCACGCCGCTTTCGGATCGGCGTCGGAGGATTCGCGGCCCCGGGCCGCGCCCGCTTTTTTGGCGCCCGCTTCGTCCCTGTTCGCAATTTTACGAGTGCGCGACGTGCTGCCGCTCCCCGGCGAATAGCTCGGCGCCGTATAGCGCGCCAGCGCCCGGCGGTAGAGTTCCAGATCATCGGCATTGGCCGCCGCGATGATCTCGAAGGTCTCCGCGCCGAGCTCGTCTTCGAGCTGCGCCACGCGGTCCTCGATGCTGCTCGGCGCCCGCGACACATTCTCGCGCGCCTGAAAGACGCGGAACTCAGGGAACCGCGGCTTGATGAAGGCTTCCAGCGCCGCGAGCGAGGCGTCGAACGCCTCGACCGAGCCGATAAACGGCAGCCGCTCGAAGACGCGCAACGCCCGCTCCCATTCGCTGCCGTTATCGGCCGGTTCGGCCATCGCCAGCCGTTGGACATGAAAATTGCGGCAGGAACGGTCGCCTGGCACGGCGAGCCGCGCCCGCAAATAACCGGCGAGATCATGCTGCCGCGCGAGCCGCGAGCCCTCGGTGTCGGCCCGCTGGTTGCGCTCGAACAGATAGGCCGATTTCAGCCGGTCGAGCGGATGGCGGATAAACAGGATGGGCAGGATCTCGGCATCTGGGATGTCCGGCGGCGGCAAGGGAAGCGTGTGCGACGACAGCGCGGCGATCTGCGGATTGGCGGTGAGAAATTCCCGGGCCGCATTCGGCGTCGAGCGCGGCGGATATTCGCGCGAGGTCCAGCCGGCGCCGAAATTCCGCTGCAGGATCGCATCGACGCTGGTGCCCGCGTTCTTAAAAAAATGGTAGTGAATAATGATCGGGCGCCGCGCCGATTCGGCGCTTACAGCCGCGCCGGAATGTCCGTTACTCACGTAAAATCCTTGGCTAAAGCTCGACCGCGCAAAGTCTTTCTCCGGCCCTCGCTTGTCAACGGCCATTATGGTTCATGAAAATTACCCTCGGCTTTAACACCGCCGTCCGGCCAAAAGCCGGGACCACTTGGCGTGAGCCGCTGGCAAGCGATTTATGATAACGGTGCGCATGAATTGAAGGCCGGCGGCCGAAAGTGGCCACTCGCCGCCCGCCCCGATCGCGAGTTGAATTACGATGCTTGAGAAGACATTTGCACTGCTGAACGACATTCCCGGCGGAACCTATGTGCCCGACGAAAAGAAGTGCTACGACGACGCGGAGATCGAACAACTTTCCCAAATCCTCAAGCGTCTGCTCTGGGCGCCATCGCAAATCAGAAAAAAGCTGCAGCAAGCCGGGGTGACAATCATCCCGTGCAACTTCTACTCGGAAATCCCGAGCATCGAGGACATCGAGCGCAGCTTCGACGCGCCCGTTCAGAATTTCGATCTGATCTTTGACGACAGCGGGATGAAGGAGTTCCTCGCCGAGCTGCACCAGTTCTCGCACGAGTTCGACCCGCCGCGTGAAGCCATCGTCGGCGGGTCATACAGCTGGGAGGGCAACCCGTTCTCCTTCAGCGATGCGATGGCCTATTACTGCATGATCCGGCGGTACAGACCCGCCACGATCATCGAAGTCGGGGCGGGTTGGAGCACGCTCGTCGCGGATCTGGCCTTAAAGGCCAACGGTGCCGGCGAGATCATCTGCATCGAGCCGTTCCCGCCGGAATTCCTGCGCGGCATCGACTCGGTGAAGACGCTGATCGAGCGGCCTGTGCAGGAAATCCCGCCGGCTTTTTTCAATGCCTCGCTCCGCGATGGCGATTTTCTGTTCATCGATTCGACCCACACGGTCAAGCACGGCTCCGATTGCCTGCACCTCTATTTGTCGGTGCTGCCGCGCCTGTCGCGCTCGGTCTTTATCCATGCGCATGACATAAGATTGCCGGCCACGTTTCCGCTCAACGAGCTACGCGATAAGCACGTCTATTGGACCGAGCAGTACCTGTTGATGGCCTATCTGATCGACAACTCTCGCACGAGGGTGCAGTACGGCAGCACGTACCACTTCCTACGCAACCGACAGCAGCTGAACGCGTTCATGCATGGCCGCTTCCATGCCGGCGGCGGCAGCCTGTGGTTCTCGCAAAAGGGCGCTCCCAGCGCGTGACGCGTTTCGGCGTCAAGCCAGACATCGACGCTAAAATCGCCACAATCCTTTGGTACATAACCACAATCCGGATCGCCGCCGCGCAGGTGCAACGGCTAGCAGCAGAATTTTTGCTGCAAATAGCCTCGCGAAATGAGGGAGCGAATTGGCAAGACCCGCGGAAAACCTGGCCTTCTGCTATGCCGGCACAACCATTCCGCGAAAATTAGCTTCGGATTTCCTGCAGATGCAGCAAACGGGTAGGGCCGCCTACTACGGCAGGTTGTATCTGGAATGACCGGACTTGCCTCGACGAGCCCGGGCCCCTAATCGGCCGAGGCGGCGGCCCGCACCGGCATCATCCGCCGGGCGGTGGCGCGGCGGTCGGCGATCCACGCCACGATCGCCGTCACCGCCATGACGATGACGCTGGCGCCGAACACCCATTGCGGCGCGCCGTGGTCCAGGATCCAGCCGAACATCAAAGGCCCGATGATGCCGGAGATGCTGAACCCGGCGGTCACGATGCCAAAGGTGCGCCCGATCATCCCGGGCGGCGCGGCGGCCCGCACCAGCATGTCGCGCGACGGCATGATGAGGCCGCCGAGAAAACCGGCGCAGGCCATCGCCGCGAGGAGCGCCGCGGCATCAAAGCCGATCGTCCCGATCGCCAGCACGACGAGCGCATTGACGCCATAGCCGAGCGCCGCGACCTCGGCATGGCGGCGGGTCATGTCGGCGACAAACCCGCCGGCAAGAACGCCAAACGCCTGCGCCGTCAAATAGGCGGTCAAGGCGAGGTTGGCCAGCGAGAGCGGGGTTCCAAAGGCGCTGGTCAGCGCCACGACCGAGAAATTGCTGATCCCGGTGCCCGACAGGCTCAACAGTGCGAAAAACGCGGTCAGGCCGAGGATCGCGGGGGTCATCAGCAGGCGGAGGCCGCCGCCCATCCCGCCGGCATGGCCGGGCGATATCGCCGGCGCGCTATCCGTGCCGCGCGCCAAGGCCAAGGGCGCCGCCGCGGCGAGCGCCAGGAGGCCGGACATGACGATCCCGGCGTTGAGCCCGAAGGCCGCGACGAGAGCGAGCATCGTCACCGGCGCCACGGCATTCCCGATAAACCCGGCAAAGGTGTGCACCGAGAAGGCGCGGCCGAGCCGGTCCGGCGCGATATTCGCCGACAGGATCGCGTAGTCGGCCGGGTGAAAGACGCTGTTCGCGGCCCCGACAAACACCATCATCAAGAGGAGATGCGGGTAGGAGGGCGCCAGCCCAAATCCGACAAAGGCCAGCCCGGCGACAACCAGCGCCGCCACCAGCATGCGCCGCGACCCGAGCCGGTCGACCAGCGAGCCGACCGGCAATTGCGCCGCGACCGCCATGATATTGGCGACGGTCAACGCAAAGCCCAGCTCGACAAAGCCGATGCCGAGCTGCGCCTTTAACAGCGGGAACAAAGGCGGCAGCACGAGGTACTGGAAATGGTTGACGAAATGCGCCGCCGAGACGAGCGCCATCGCCCGATACTCGACGCCCCTTTTGCCCGTGCCGCGGCGCGCGATGACCGCCTCCGCCATGCTTACCCCAAAGCTCGCCAGACAGGAGGTTGAAGATAAGGATGCCCGCCCTTTAGGCAACCGTCGCGACGGCAGGGCTGCCGCCCGTCTTCGGAAAACCCGGCCCGGCGGATGCCGCGCCTTGCCGTGGTTGACATCCCCGAGCCGGACAGCTTTCGTCTCGGAAAGACGAGGAGGAAGCGATGGCGCGGATGACGGGCGGCGGCGCTCTGGTCGAGATGCTGCGGCGGCACGGGGTCGATACGCTGTTCGCGCTCCCCGGCGTGCAGAACGATGCGCTTTTTGTCGCGCTCTACGATGCGGGCGAGGCGATGCGCGTCATCCATCCCCGTCACGAGCAGGCCGCGGCCTATATGGCATTCGGCTATGCCCGCGCGAGTGGCAGGCCCGGAGCTTATGCCGTCGTGCCGGGACCGGGCGTCCTCAACACGACCGCGGCGCTCGCCACCGCCTACGCAACGAACGCGCCGGTCCTCTGCATCAGCGGCCAGATCCCATCCAACCTGATCGGCCGCGGCTTCGGGCTGTTGCACGAGGTGCCGGACCAGCTCGCAATCCTGAAGGGCCTGACCAAATGGGCGGCGCGCATCGACCACCCGAGCGAGACGGGCAAGCGCGTCAACGAAGCCTTCCGCCAGCTTGCCGACGGCAGGCCCCGCCCGGTCGCGCTCGAAATGCCGCTCGACATCATGGCGCTGGAAACCGAAGTCGCGCTGCCCGACCCGGAGCCGCCCTTGCCGATGCCGGCGCCGGACGAGGCGCTGATCGCCCAGGCGGCGACGCTCCTCGCAGGCGCGAAGCAGCCGCTGATCTATGTCGGCAGCGGCGCCGCCGAGGCCGGGGCGGAGGTGTTGGCCTTGGCCGAACGGCTGCAGGCGCCGGTCACGACCTATACCGGCGGCAAGGGCATCGTCAGCGATCGGCATTACCTTGCGCAGAACCTGCTCGCCGGGCATGACCTCTGGCGCACGGCGGATGTCGTGCTGGCGGTCGGGACGCGCTTCAACCAGCCGCAAACGCGCTGGGGCCTCGACAATGAGGTCAAGGTCATCCGTATCGATCTGGACCCGATCGAGATCACCCGGATCGCGCGCCCCGCCATCGGCATCGTCGCCGATGCAAAGCAGGCGCTCGCTGCGCTCGACAAGGCGTTGGGCGCGCACGAGCATCCCTCGCGCCAGCGCGAGCTCGAGGAGTTGAAGGCGACGACGCAAACGCGTCTCGAGGAGACGCTCGGCCCCCAATGCGAGTACCTCGCGGCGATCCGCGCCGAACTCCCCGATGAGGGTATCTATGTCGAGGATCTGACGCAGGTCGGCTATGTCGGCCGCCTCGCCTTCCCGGTCTACCGGCCGCGCACTTACATCCACAGCGGCTATCAGGGGACGCTCGGCCACTGTTATGCGACAGCGCTCGGCGCGAAAGTGGCGTGCCCCGACAAGCCGGTCGTGTCGATCTCCGGCGATGGCGGCTTTATGTACAACGTCCAGGAATTGGCGACCGCCGCGTTGCACGGCATCGATGTCGTTGCGATCGTCTTTGCCGACGGCGCTTACGGCAATGTCCGGCGGATGCAGAAGAACGATTACGGCAATAAGCTGATCGCCGTCGATCTTCTCAACCCGAATTTCCCGAAGATGGCCGACAGCTACGGCATCGCCGGCGTGCGCGCGACAAGCCCCGACGAATTGCGCCGCGAGCTGGCCGCCGCCTTGAAGCGCCGCGGGCCCTCCTTGATCGAGGTGCCGGTCGGCGAGATGCCGGATCCCTGGCCGACGCTGGTCATGCCGCGCATCCGCGGGCGCTAAGCGCCGTCGGCCGGCTCTTGCCGCCGGCGATCGGCGACGGCACTTCTGCGGTATGAAGCGCAACGTCGTTCCAGCAACATCGGAAGCGGTTGCGGAAGCCGCGCGCCTGTTGCGAGACGGCAATCTCGTCGCGTTTCCGACCGAAACCGTGTACGGGCTCGGCGGCGATGCGAGGAGCGAGACGGCAGTCGCGCGAATCTTTGCCGCCAAAGGCAGGCCGCGCTTCAACCCGCTGATCGTGCATGTCCCGGGTCTGACCGAGGCCGAGCCGCTCGCCGAGTTCGACACGCGGGCACGCGAGTCGGCGCGGCGTTTCTGGCCCGGCCCGCTGACATTGGTGCTGCGGCGCCGTGCCGACGCCGAATTGTCGCTGCTCGCGAGCGCCGGTCTCGATACGGTGGCTCTGCGCGCCCCCGCCCACCCCGTCGCGCAGCAATTACTGCGGGCTGCGGCGAGACCGATCGCCGCCCCTTCGGCCAACCGCTCGGGTCGGGTCAGCCCGACCATGGCGGCGCATGTCGCCGCCGAGCTCGGGACCGACGTTTCATTGGTTCTGGATGGTGGGGCCTGCCCGGTCGGCCTCGAATCGACGATCCTCGACCTGACCAGCGGCGTCCCGATGCTGTTGCGCCCCGGCGGAGTGACGCGCGAGGAGCTTATCGCCGTATTCGGCGAGATCGCATCGCCCTCCGCGCGCGACCATGTCCCGCGCGCGCCGGGCAGCCTTCCGAGCCATTACGCGCCGAGCCTGCCGGTACGGCTCGACGCACGCGACGCCCGCCGTGGCGAGGCGTTACTTGCCTTTGGCGCCGAAGCGCCGGCCGGCTTTTCAGAAGTGCTGTGGCTGTCGCGAAAGGGCGATCTCGTCGAGGCGGCGGCCAATCTGTTCGCTATGCTGCGCAGCCTCGACCGGCCGGAATTCACAGCGATTGCGGTCATGCCGATCCCCGAGCATGGCCTCGGACTGGCGATCAACGACCGGCTGCGCCGCGCCGCCTTCTGAGAACTCGATGCCTAAGAATCAGCGAGCACAGCCGCGCAGCCGAGAAACGCCGGCAAGGGGTGCGTCACGACAGAGGTGGGAATGGCCGCGACATACGGGCTAAGCCGTCCCTTCGTCTCGAAGCGCGTGCGAAATCCGCTCTCGACAAATCGCGCCCCGAGCCGTGGCACGATCCCGCCCGCAATGTAGACGCCGCCTTTGGCGCCCAAGGTCAGCGCCAAATCGCCTGCCACCGTGCCGAGCATTGCGCAAAACATTGCGGTCGCTTCGCGGCACAGCGGGTCGCGCGCCGCCGTCGCCGTATCGGTGATCTGCGCCGCTGTATAGGGCGCGGCCGGCACGCCATCGAGCCCAGCGAGCGCGTTGTAGAGATTGACGAGGCCGGGCCCCGACAAACACCGCTCGGCCGAGACATGGTCGAAATGGCGGCGCATCCAGTCGAGGACGGCATTCTCGCGCGCGGTCACCGCCGGCATCGTCACATGCCCGCCTTCTCCCGTCAGCGGCGACCAGCGCGCCCCATCAGGAGTGAGCCCGGACGCGCCCAGCCCCGAGCCCGGCCCCAATACCGCAATCGGCCGGCCAGCGATCGGCACGCCGCCGCCGACCGGCATACGGTCATTTGGTCCCAGGCGCGGGAGCGCCAGCGCCACCGCGGTGAAATCATTGATTATCTCAAGCCGCTCGAAGCTGAGCTGGGCGCGCAACGCGGCAGCCGAAAAGCTCCAGGGATGGTTTGTCATGCGGATGTCATCGCCGCTGACGGGCGCCGCGATCGCGAGGCATCCTATGCGCGGCCGCGGGAACGAACCGGCCTGTGCGAGATAGGCACGGATCGCGTCCCCGATTGTCGCGAAAT
>WNFW01001163.1_pt1 | contig 20640 bp, 19 predicted proteins | sample 5400131 | NCBI WGS metagenome assembly WNFW01 (sample SAMN13153362, study PRJNA577476) | soil metagenome | isolation source: 20 cm soil or saprolite under grassland replicate 1 | place: USA:California | collected 2016-06-15 | reverse complement strand
TGGATCAATCACGACGACGAACCACATACCGTCGTGAGCGTCGAGAAGCAGTTCAAGAAATCGTCCGCGCTCGACACCGATCAAGAATTCACGGTCACAGCAGGCGATCCCGGCACTTACACCTACTTTTGCTCAGTTCATCCGAAGATGACTGGGACGATCGTTGTGGTGAAGTAGTAATGAACGAATGGCGTCCACTTTATAAGGTACTGAAGCGATCATGAAACCATTCCTTGGGTCCGTGAATCCCTTCGATCTGAAGGCCGCGCTCCTTGCCGGACACGCGCAGCATCCGGTGATCATTCATTTCCCGATTGCGCTCTTTATCGCGAGCGCTGTCTTCGAAGTGCTGGCGCTCTGGCGGAAGCAACCCGTTCTGGCGTCGGTCGCTTATTATAATCTTGTCGGTGCAGCGCTGACTGTGCCCTTGGCGATCGCGACCGGCCTCGGAGCCTGGCAATGGCAGCTCGAAGGCGCCGCACTCAAAGGCAACTTGCTGCTGCATATGATCTGCGCGCTGACTTCGGCGTCGCTAATCTTCTTTCTCTACTGGATGCGCTCGCGTCTCCGCGCAAAAGGCGACCCGCCACGTATCGCTTATTTCGCAGTGACGTTGCTCGCGTTGATGATGATCACGCTCACTGGCCATCTCGGTGGAATCCTGAGCGGGGTTGAAACGCCCTGAGTAGTAAGTCGCAGGGCTTCGCCCTCCAATTCAACCAGAGAATCAAAATGAACCCGATCATCAGTCAGATCTTTTACCCGGATCGCCAGGCCTTTTTTGCCAGGTTGTCCCTGAGCTTATCGTTGCAGCCGACGATCAAGATTGGGCCGGCACCGCTCCCGAGCGGAGAGCAGAAGTCTGGATCACGCAATATGCGGAAGGCGGTTCCAACGGAGAGGCTGAGCGTCGCCCAACGAAGCATGAAGGCAAGAATCAGAGGAGGGCGGAGGAAGTTAACATGGAACCAATATTCCAAATTAATCATCGACATTGTTTGATCAGGCCGGCTGCGACCACCTGCTATCTGTCCCGGAAAACGGACTATGATCACCAAGCGGCGGCCCTCGATGATGTCGATGGTGGATGGGTCGGTGCTTGCAACCCGGTCTTCCGCGCTATTAGCCAGGATTACTTCGCAAACGAAGCGCCCCAGCATTTCGCACACGAGGCAGTGTTGTTTTTCATGATGATGATGGCGGTCGCTTTGCCGCTGTTGAACGCGGCGCTTGCCGTCTTGGAGTTGATCCGCACTTGATAACGGCGATTCCCATGCCGGCCAGAAGGATGGATTTCTTTTCGGCTGCCGCGCCGACAGTACGCCAGGCAGAAACCTGGATGGGTCAACAGGCGGTTCCGACAAGCCATTGTGCACGGCTCAATGAAGCATGCGGTTGCCGAAGCATCTCGTCAGGATGCAACTCGCGAGCAGTTAGCGCGATCGCTACGAGCATGAGGCTTATGAGGACGCCACTACCAATGGTGATCCTCAGGGTCTTGGCGTGGACCGTTTATCCGTTGCTGTTTGCTTTGGTCAAGTTCGCTTACTGGATCGACAAGCTGCGCAGCTCGCGCCGCATTCCTTCGCGATCGCGGCCATGATTTCAAAACCGATGGCGATTTATCACGAACATCCGGACTGGTTCCGGCCGTTGTTCGCCGAGCTCGATGCACGCGGCATCAATTACCTAAAGCTGGATGCATCCTGCTATTCGTACAATCCGTCAGCGATTGGAATAGATTTTTCGTTGTTTTTCAATCGCATGAGCGCGTCAGCGTATCTGCGCGGGAACAGTCAGGGAATATTCTTCACCCATAATTACCTTGCGTATCTTGAAGCAGTCGGTGTTCGGGTGATCAATGGCAGCTGCTCCTTCGCGCTCGAGACATCAAAGGCGCGACAAGTCCAGTTGTTCCATTCGTTAGGCCTGTCCTTTCCGAAGACGCGTGTCGTCAACTGCACGGACGAAATACTCACCGCTGCGTCACAGATCGGATTTCCGTTGCTGGTAAAGCCAAACATCGGCGGGCGCGGCGCCGGCATCATGCGTTTTGATTCGATTGAGCAACTCCACGCCGCCATCGACGAAGCCAAGCTGGAATTGGGAATCGATCGAATTGCACTCGTCCAGGAACTGATCCCGGCGCGCAACGGCCATATCACGCGCGTCGAAACGCTTGGCGGCAAATTTCTCTACGCGATCGACATCTTCATCGCTGGCGAGAACTTCAATCTCTGTCCCGCTGAGATTTGTCAAATCGAGAGCGTTCCAGCGTTTCCAGAAGGCCGGCTGAGCGATGCGCCCAACGCAGGATTGAAAGTAAAGGCATGCACGCCGCAGCGCAGTGCGATCGACGCGATCGAGAAAATTGTCGCTGCGGCCGGCATTGATGTCGGCGGCAGCGAATACATAGTAGACGATCGCAACGGCCGCGCTGTTTTCTACGATATCAACGCACTCTCGAACTTCGTCCCAGATGGTCCACGCGTCGTCGGCTTCGACCCGCATGTGCAGCTTGTCGATTTTCTCGAACAACAACGGAGGGGCGAATGATGCGTTACGGTTATTGGTTACCGGTCTTTGGGGGCTGGCTGCGCAACGTCGATCACGAGCAGATGGAAGCCAGCTGGGAGTACGTGAGTAAGCTCGCACGGCGCAGTGAAGAAATCGGCTACGACTTAACACTGGTCGCGGAATTGAATCTCAATGACATCAAAGGCGCCGGCGCGCCAACCTTGGATGCCTGGAGCACGGCGGCGGCACTGGCTGCGGTGACGGACCGGCTCGAACTAATGGTTGCGGTGCGTCCCACATTTCACTCGCCGGCCCTGCTCGCCAAACAAGCCGCCAACATCGATCACATTGGCGGCGGGGGACGGCTCTCACTAAACGTCGTCAGCTCATGGTGGGCGGATGAAGCCAAAAAGTACGGAGTCCATTTCGAACAACACGACGACCGCTACGCGCGAACAGCCGAGTGGCTCGAAGTTGTCGACGGAATGTGGAAGCAGGATGGATTCTCTTTCACCGGAAAATACTACCGGGTCGAAGGCGGAACCCTTGCACCGAAACCGACCACCAAGCCGCGTCCGGTCATCTACGCAGGGGGCGAATCGGAAGCAGCGAAGAATTTGATCGCTGAACGTTGCGACGCTTATGTGATGCATGGCGATCCGCCAAAGCGGATTCGCGAAAAGATTTACGACATGCGAGCGCGTCGTGACAAACTCAATTTGCCGGCGATGCAGTTCGGCGTTGCGGCATACGCCATCGTTCGCCATAGAGAAGAGGAAGCGAAAGAGGAACTCACTCGCATTACCAACGTCAAAGCTTCCGCGGCCGGATACGATAATTACCAACAATGGCTGAGCGGAACAAAGCTCGAAGGCCAAATGTCGATCCAGGAATATTCGGTCTCGAATCGCGGTTTGCGCCCGGGGCTCGTCGGGACGCCCGATCAAGTCGCCGAGCGAATCGACGAACTCGAAGAGGCAGGCGTCGATTTGCTTCTTTTGCAATGCAGTCCCCAACTGGAAGAGATGGAGCGCTTCGCCGCGGAAGTGATCCAAAAGGGAAAGTCGGGTAGCGGCGAATTCAAAGGTCAGCCTACATTTCTACCAGAAACCTCAGCGGGGTTGAAACGCCTTAAGTAATAGCGGCAAAAGTCGACTTTGAATCGGAGATTGTCCGAGCGCTGCCAGATTTCCAAATGGAAATGTGCGCAACAGGCTGTCATCGTGGCGCGCCGCCAAGATGATGTCTACGAAACCTGAAGCCGCCGGCGAAGAGGCGTCCTCGCGGCGACGTGAATTAGTTTTGCTGCTCGCAGCCTGGGCCGTGCTTGCAGCAATGATTGTTTTACTGGCGAAACAGAATTTGTCCGTTCCCGGACTTTATTATGACGAGGCGGTCTTCGCCGGACTGGCGAAGGATTTCATCACCGGCAATGTCCACGGCCAACACATGCCTAACAATGAAGTTGTAGTTTTTCTCGGCCGCCCATTTCCCGTCTTCGTGCAGCCATACCTTGGCGCGTTGAAGAGTTGGATGTTGATGCCCCCTTTCACATTATTCGGAATCAACGTGGCCGTGCTTCGGCTGACAAATTTGTGCTGGGCATCGATCGCCCTGCTTTTGTTTATGCTGGCTACGTGGCGCTGGCTGGGCATCCGAGCGGCACTGATTGCTGGTCCGGTCCTGGCGACCGATCCCGCCTATTTTTTTCTCGGTGTCCTGGACTGGGGCGCTACCGGTCCCAGTTTTATTTGCCGGTGCGCATCCTTTTATCTGATCGTGCGGTGGTGCAGGCAAAAGCGAGCCGCGCAACTTTTCTTCGCCGCTTTTTTTGCCGGACTGGGATTTTTCAACAAGATCGATTTTGCTGTTCTGCTAATCGGGTCCGTTATTGCCGGCACTTTTTGTTATGGGAGGCTCCTGCGGCGAGCGGTGCGGGAACAACTGCTACATACTGCATTCGCCTGTCTTGGCTTCCTTTTGGCGGCATCGCCAATCCTCTTCAAGATGCCCGGACTCCTGAGCTACGGACTGTCCGGGAAAGCCTCCAGCGGACCGACTGAGTTTGCCGATAAACTGCACACAATGGTTTCAACCTGCGACGGCTCCTATTTTTATCGCCTGATGGATGCCGGCGGCGCTTTTGAGAAAATGTTCCAAGAGCCAACTCAAATACGCTCGCTCGCCGGCGTGATTTTCCTGATCGTGAGTAGCGCGTGGCTATTGGCGATGGCGGCAAGCCGAAGAAAGAGTCGCGCTCGAGTTGCGCGGTTTCTTTTGTTAGCGGCTGCCTTGATCACGATCGGTGTATTTGTTCTTCCCGGTGCAGTGCGAATTCATCACGGCGTGCTCGTTTTTCCGTTGCCACAACTCGTGATTGCGGTTGCGATCGCCTCCGTTTGGAAAACAGGATCGACATCGAAGCGGCCTGCGGTCGCAGTCCGAACACTCGCGTTACTCGCCATCGCGGTGCTGGTGGCCAGTCAGCTCTGGGTTATTTCAAAAACGCAAACCTTGATCAGGGAAACGGGTGGCCGCGGCCGCTGGAGCGATAGCCTCGACGCCTTTTGCCGAGAAAATCGGCATCGCACGGACCTGACGATCGTGAGCCTCGATTGGGGGTTTAACGAACAATTGGCGTTCCTCACCAACGGGCCGAAACTTTACGAGCCAGTTTGGGCACTTGGACACAGGATACCGGCGGGCACGCCGCTGGTGAAAAATCCCAGCTCAGTCTATTTAGTGCATCCACACGAATACGCGGTCGCGCCAGAAAGCGCTCCTTATTCCTATTTCGCTGAAAATGGCGACGACGATGCCGAAATTCAGCCGTACTTTGACAGGCGAGGCCAAGTCGCCTTCTACACAATCCGTTTTCGCCCGCAATAACTCAGACTCGACTGGCGCTTGTTCGCCACGGCGAATCTGTCCTTCGGCGGATCGATCTTGCGCAGGGGATCAGCGCTTCGATGCAGACGCTGCGCTTGCCGCGGAAGCGACCTTCCACGATGCGCGATATTGCCGATCGATTTGGTCGGCTTCATATTTGCGACCCTGCGCGTTCAAGCAATCGCGCAGGCCCGCGAGCGCACGCGCGTCCCGAGGATTTCGCTCGAGATCGTCACGAAAAACTTTCTCGGCTTCTGTCGAATGATTGGTTGCGAGCAATAACCGGCCCAGCGTCGGACGCACTGGCGGATACCAGGCCGGCGGCTCGCTGTAACTGAGCGCATCCTCCGCAACGACGGCCTGTTTCATTAATTCAATCGCCGCGTTCTCATCATGCCGGCTCTGCGCTATCACGCCGGCGAGGAAATTGTCGTGAATCTTGAAGACGGCAGTAACCTTGTTGAGCTGATCGTACATTTTGTCGGCGGGAATTTTTGCGACCGTTTCGCGGAATCGTTTTTGTTCCTGTTCCGCTTCCGCGGTCTTGCCACTGTTCGCGAAAGCAACGCCGCGCAATGAATGCCAGACCGCAGTAGTAACAACGAACGACGAATCCGGCGCGGGCGTTTTAATCAGATCGGCCCACCGTTCAAACGCGGCCAACACGATCATCGGCGTCGGCAAGAATCCTTCGAGATCGGGCATCGCCTTCACGCCCGGCGCAACGTTCGTCACCAATTTTGCAGCCGCGTCTTTGGCCTCGGCCAAATTTCCATTCATGCACGAGGCGAAAGCGAGGAAGTGCATGTTGTGGCTGTAGTACATCAATTTGTAAACGCCTTCGTCGTGCGTTTCGGCGAGGAATTTCTTGTCGGCCGTGATGGCGGCTTCATTGCAATGCGCCGATGCAAAATGGTCGCCCACCCGCGCGTAAATGTGAGCGGGCATGTGTGCGAGATGACCTTCGGCCGGCGCCAGTTTTTCCAATCGCGCCGCGCTCGGCAACGCACGCTCGGGATGGAGCGATGCTTCGACCGCGTGGATGTAGTAGTGATTCGCGCCGAGATGATTCGGATCGCGTTTCAGGACTGATTCCAGCGTGGCAACAATCTCTTCAGTTCCCTCGGCCGGTTTCCCGTCGGCCGTCCAAAGTTTCCACGGATTGAGATTCATCGCGCTCTCAGCGTAAAGCGTGACCGCATCGAGATCGTCCGGATAACGTGCGGCTAGCTTGGACATGGCGTCTTTGTAGGTGACATCGAGCTGATGCAAATCCGCCTTCGGATCGTTTGAATAGCGGACCGCGACCGCGTCGATATACGCGCGCTCGGATTCGGAAGCATTCGGTTTGAGCGCGACAGCCCGCTGCGCCGCATCGTAGCCAGCCTTCTCGCGCTCAAGATCGACCGGCAGATTGTAATTTGGTCCGAGCGTCAGCGAGACGCCCCACCAAGCCATGGCCAATTTCGGGTCGAGCTCGGCCGCGCGTTGAAACGATTTTCTCGCTTCATCGTGATTGAATCCGAAGACAAGTCTTAATCCTTGATCGAAAAACTGCTGCGCTTGGGAATTTTTCGTCGAGACCGGATGATGAACGTCGCCCAGTCCCGACATCAAACGCGCGGGCGGTTCATTTTTGGCGACGCCGATCGAAACCATCGATCCAGCGCAAAGAGAAATGAGGGCGACGATTCGGAAGCGAAAGACTTGCGAGACTATGTCGATTATATGAGCGCGTTTCATTCTTTGTCCTCGTTGAGTTTGGTTTTCACGGCCGCTTCGATCTCTTCGTAAAGCTTGCGGTCGCTTTTCAACACGTCCTTGGCCGCGTCGCGCCCCTGCGCGAGCTGCGTACCTTTGTAATTCAACCAGGAGCCGCGCTTTTCGATGATTTGTTTTTCCAGGGCAAGATCGAGCAGCGATCCGGTGGTGGAAATTCCTTCGTTGTACATAATGTCGAACTCAGCTTCGGTGAACGGCGGGGCGACTTTATTTTTCACGACCTTAATGCGCGTGCGATTGCCCATGACGCTCCCGTCAGTCTGTTTGATCGCGCCGATCCGGCGAATGTCGATCCGCACGCTGGCGTAAAATTTGAGCGCTTTTCCGCCCGGAGTTGTCTCCGGATTGCCGAACATGACGCCGATTTTCTCCCGGATCTGGTTTGTAAAAATACAGGTGGTGCGCGCTTTCGAAATGAGCGAGGTCAATTTGCGCAACGCCGCGCTCATCAGCCGCGCCTGCGCGCCGACCGTAACGTCGCCGATTTCGCCTTCCAGTTCGGCCCGCGTGACCAGTGCCGCAACGGAATCGACCACGATGACATCGAGCGAATTCGAGCGAATCAGTGTTTCGCAAATGCGCAGCGCTTCTTCGCCGGAACTTGGCTGCGAAACAAGCAAGTCATCCAAATTCACGCCGAGGGTTTTGGCGTATTGAGGGTCGAGCGCGTGCTCGACGTCGATGAATGCGGCCAGACCGCCGCGTTTCTGCGCTTGCGCTATCACGGTGAGGGTGAGCGTCGTCTTGCCGGAAGATTCCGGTCCGAAAACTTCAACCACGCGACCGCGCGGAAATCCGCCTACGCCCAGAGCGCGATCGATCAAAATGTTGCCGGTCGGAATTACATCAATGTCGACGATCTTTTCGGCGCCCAGGCGCATGATCGCGCCTTCACCGTAATCCTTCGCTATTTGCTGGATAGCGAGGTCTAGGTTCTTGTTTCGCGCCGCGGTTAGTTTGTCTGCGCCGGTTTTCTCTTCGGTTTTCGTGGCCATATTTTTGGGGGATCACTCTAAGTAAGTCCGCCGCGAGAGATTCGCCAAGCAGAAAAGCTAGGGCGCACGCCGATGCCTTCGGAAAAGCAGTTGCTCAAACTGGGCCCCGCCGAATATTCGTCGCATGACGTCAGAGAAGAAGCATGAACGGTTCATGCGCAGCGCGCTGGCTGAAGCGGGAAAGTCCATCGGGCAAACGAGCCCGAATCCCGCGGTCGGCGCTGTTTTGGTTATTGGGAACCGAATCGTCTCGCGCGGACACCATCGCCGGGCCGGATTTCCTCATGCCGAAATTGAGTGTCTCCGAAGTTTTCGACGCAAGGTCCCAAAAAACGCCACGCTCTATGTCACGTTGGAGCCGTGCTCCACGAGAGGTCGGACTGGGGCCTGCACCGACGAGATCATCCGCGCCGGCGTGAAATCTGTTGCGATTGGTGCCACTGATCCCAATCCGCGCCATCGCGGCCGCGGGATCGAGATTTTGCGTAGCGCCGGGATAGAAGTGAGAGCGGGCGTGCTCGCGGAAGAATGCGCTGCATTGAATGAATCATTTAATAAATGGATCGCGACCGGAATTCCATTCGTAATTGCAAAATGCGGAATGAGCTTAGACGGCCGCTTGACCCGCCCTGAAAGGGGATCGCGCTGGATCACAAGCCCGACCGCGCGCCGGCACGCGCAGACGCTGCGCGGGGAAACGGACGCGATTTTGATCGGCGCGGAAACGCTGCGGACCGACAATCCGCGTTTAACCGTCCGCGGTCGGCGCCAAGTCCGCCAGCCGGTGCGCGTGGTGATGACTCGTTCCGGTAAACTCCCTCGTAGCGCTCGTTTTTTCACGGACCGCTTTGCTAAAAATAGTTTTGTTTATCGGAATATGCCGCTGGGCGCGATTCTGGCCGAATTAGGACAAAAAAATATAACCAGCGCGGTGATCGAAGGCGGCGGAAACGTCCTCGGTCACGCTTTAGATGAGCGACTGATTGATAAGGTGCAAATTTATGTGGCTCCGATCTTGAGCGGAGGGCCAATCGTGGCCTTTGGTGGACGGGGGGCGCCTCGGACGCACGAAGGCGCGCATCTTGAGCGGGTAAAGTTTGAAAAGATCGGACCCGATATTTGCGTGACGGGTTACCCGAAATACGATCGCGGCGAGAGAGGGTGAACAAATTGCAAAACTTTTACGTCTACTTCTGGTTCAATAACTGAAGTTTGGGAGGTAACATAAAACATGAAAAAGCTTCTTTTAATCGCGCTCGTGGCGGGTGGATTCGCATTCGCTGCAGCCCCGAGTTCTAATGCTGGTATCGCGATTGGCATCGGAGTCGGATATCCGGGATACGGATATCCTTATTACGGATACGGATACCCTTATCCGTATTACGGATACGGATACTACCGGCCGTACTACTATGGGCCGTCATTTTATTGGTATCATGGTCATCGCGTCTACTATTCGCGGCATCGACACCATTATCGGCACTGGTACTAACCAAAAACGAAGAGATTTTTGAGGCCGGCGGGTGAAAAGTCCCGCCGGCTTTATTTTTTTGGCGACGTTGAAGCAGCGGGCGCGGATGGCGATGCAACTGACGGCGACGGTTCTTGAAATTCCTTCTTTAAACGTTCCTGTAGCGCCGGCAACTGCCGCTGACGCTTCGCTTCGGTTTCCTGTCGCAGTTCGTACTCAATGCGACGCCTTTCCTGCAGGTAACGTTGCTCAAACTGTTCCCGTTTTTCACCCTCGAGGCGCAAGCCGGAATCACGCAAGGCCGCATCCACTTCCAGTTTTACCCGCGCGCGGTAAGCTTGTTCCCGTTCGCGCAACACTTTTCGCTCCTCCGGACCCATTTTCATCCAACGCTCCGCATTCTTTTGGAATATTTTTCGATCTTCCGGTGGCATCGCGATCCATCGATCGCGCGGATTGTTCAAATTTGGAACATGTCGTGGCGGAGGCATTCTCCGAACATTCGGACGTTGCCCTCCTTGCGGCTGCGCTTGGATCGATTCGGAGCCGATGATCAAAATCGCGCCGGTCGCGATTGCGCCTACAATGTTTGCGTATCGTCGTCCCACAAGCTGGTCTCGTCTGTGGCCAACAATTCGTCCAGATCGGCGACAACGTCATAATCCTGCGGATCGATTTTCACGATCGCGTCCGGCGGACTGTCGGCCGGATTCCGACCGGCGGGCTGATGGACGGCCAGGATTGTCGCTATCACTGCGATCGCCACGCCCGTCGCCAGAACAAGCCTTCGCGGACTAAGCCAACCGCGGAGCCATTCGAAGCGGGCCGAGCGCCCCCGAATTCTCCGAACGACGTTGCGTGCGAAAAAAGGCGAAAGCTCGGCTTTCGGCGCCCGGCCGAGGAGATCCCACAATTGTTGATCGTCTTCGCGTTTCATTTCTTTCGCGGATTAAACAAACCCAAGCTCCGAAAGTTGCGCCGACGCTTCGTGCGACGACGTCTTACACTTCCGGCGCTTCCAAAAATCCTTCCAACTGACGAATGCGGGTAGGATGGCGCATTTTGCGCAGCGCTTTCGCCTCGATCTGGCGAATACGTTCGCGGGTCACGCGAAATTGGCGGCCGACTTCTTCTAACGTCCGACTGTATCCGTCGACCAAACCGAAGCGCTGTTCCAGAACCTGGCGTTCGCGCTCAGTTAGGGTCTCGAGCACATCCTTGATTTTTTCCTTCAGCAACACGATTGCGGTCATGTCGCAGGGGTTTTCAGCGCCCTTATCTTCGATGAAATCGCCGAAATTTGTCTCTTCGCTTTCACCGACGGGCGATTGAAGCGAGATCGGTTGCTGCGCCATCTTCAAAACCGCCCGCACTCGGTCCACCGGCAGCAAAATTTCCTCGGCCACTTCCTCCGGCGTCGGCTCGCGGCCATATTCCTGGACCAATTGCTTTTGCACCCGCATCAATTTGTTGATCGTCTCGATCATGTGCACGGGGATGCGGATCGTGCGCGCCTGATCGGCAATCGAGCGGGTAATGGCCTGGCGAATCCACCAAGTAGCGTAGGTGGAAAATTTATAGCCCCGACGATATTCGAATTTCTCCACCGCTTTCATCAAGCCCATGTTGCCTTCCTGGATCAAATCCAGGAAGGACAAGCCGCGGTTGGTGTATTTTTTAGCAATCGAAATCACGAGTCGCAGATTGGCCTCGACCATTTCAGTCTTGGCTCGTAAGGCTTTCCGCAGCCAGCTTTTCAGAGATTGATATTGCTCCGCGTACTCATCCAGAGAAAGCCAGACGGATTTCTCGAGCTCGCGCGATTTGATCCCGACTGGTGAGTGCGCTCCAGAGGAGCGGCGATGTTTTGCCATTTCACCCTGAACATTCAGGAGCGTCCGATAATGCTCGTCCGCCAGGTGAACAAATTCTTCCGTCACCTTTTGCTTGAAATAAAATTTCGGATAAAGCTGTTGCAGAGAAGCGAGCGTTCGCTGAAACGCCTTCAATCCCTTGGTGTCCTTTTTGGACGAATTGCTCGACAGCTTCGCGTAATTCTGGGTAATGGTGTCGCCTAATTTCTCGACCTGCTTGCACAATCGCGGCAGGATTTTCATGTAACGCTCCCGGCTCTCGATTTTCTTGTCGAGAATGACGCGGTCGAATCGCTCCCGGCCTTCAGTGAGTTTTTGGGCAAGATCGAGATGGGCGCGCGCGGTGAAGCCGAAACGGTTGATGTGCTTTTGCACTATATTTTCGGCTTCCTCGATCCGCTTGGATATTTCCACTTCCTGCTCACGCGTCAGAAGCGGCACCTGACCCATCTGTTTGAGATACATCCGGACCGGATCATCGAGAATATCCAGCTTCGTCTCGGGTTTTTCTTCCTCCTCCTCGTCGAGATCTTTTTTTACTTCTTTATGTCGATCGACGTCGGATGCCTCGATGACGTCGATTTCCATCCGGCGGAGCCGGGTAAGAATGGCGTCCAGCTCGTTCGCATCTGTTATTCCATCTGGAAGCGCCTCGTTCAGGTCATCGAAGGTGAGATAACCCTGCTCCTTGGCCAGTTTGATTAGCTCGCGAAGACGGACTTGAATTTCATTCGCCGCGTCAGTTTCCGTTTTCGTTTTGAGTAATACGTCAGCTCCATTTCTTCGCGCGCGGACCAATGATGTAACCCGCTTCGACTTGAATGCCGCGATCCTCGCTTTGTCTTTCAACTCGGGCGCCGAGATTTTCGACGTTCCTCGCCGGCGTGCTCGCTTAGATTTCGGGCGCTTCGCCGTTGATCGGCGAAGGCCTCTCCGTGCTTTCGAATGCCTGGCCAAGACTGTGGGTTAAGAGTTGCGGCCTTCGATCAGCGTTCCCATAGATCGACAATCACCGGTCGGCCTCGGGAACAGACGAAAGCCCGGAAATCTGGTGGAGTTGCTCCTGCAGGTCAACAATTTCTTTCTGTAAATTCACAACCTCGCCGGTGGTCAATTGCGGAAGCCGAATTCGCGTCTCGGCAATTTCAAGCTGTCGGCGCAAGGTCGCCTGGATTAGGCCTTTCCACCAGCCCTCAGCCACTTCTGTCGTGTTTGCCGGCATCTTTTGCATCAGCCAAGCAGAAACCAGGCCCTCCTCTTCCGCCGTCAATTGGGACATGAAGGAATTGAGAGAGACGGGATCGTCCGGACGCAATTCGCTCTCCAGAATTCGGGCGAGCAATTCGGTGCCGGATATTTGGGGTAAGACTTCGCGCCAGTTTTGTTCGAGAAGAAATTTGCGAGCTGCTTCGTCACGTAGAGCGAGAAGACAAAGAACGGCAACATCATGCCGCGGAGGCATCGCAGCTGCGGATCGAGCCGGAGCGGATTCGGCGCTGCGTTCAGATCTTGGCCTGGTCATAAGTTTTTCGAACTCAGACGCTGGAACGCCAAGACGCGCACTCATCTTGTTCAAAACCTGGCCGCGCATGAGCGGATCACGCACCTGCGAAACAGTTTCGGCGAGCTTCCGGGCCAGCTGCATTTTTGCTCCGAGCGAGCTTAGATCGACAACTGCTGCTTCCCGATCGATCCAGTAATCAAAAAAGTCGCGCGCAGATGTTACGCGCTTTTCAAATTCTTCTTTCCCATTCCGTCGAATGAGCGAATCAGGATCCTCGCCCGGTGGCATGTCTGCTACCCGGACGATCAGATCATGTTGAAGGAGCGCGTCGAGCGAATGTTCCGCCGCTTTTTGTCCGGCTTGATCGGCATCGAAACAAAGAACGACCTCGTCAACGAAGCGCTTCAGAATTCGAGCCTGATGCTCAGTAAAGGCGGTGCCTTGCGGCGCGACCACATTTTTGATGCCGGCTTCAAACAAAGAGATCAAATCAAGCTGGCCTTCGCACACGATCGCGCAGTTTGCTTCAATCAGCGCCCGCTTTGTTTTGTGCAGTCCGAACAGCACGCGACCTTTTTGGAAGAGCGGCGTTTCCGGCGAATTCAAATATTTCGCAACCTGCGGATCGGTCTCGAGCAACCGGCCGCTGAAGGCAATCACCTCGCCAACGTCGTTGCAGATCGGAAATATGATTCGGCCGCGGAAACGGTCGTAGACTTCGTTGCCCGGGCGATCTTCATCCCGGGGCTTGACCAGCCCGCTCTGCAACAGCTGGCTGCGCGAATAGCCGCGATCCAGCGCCGACTTCAAAAACAAATCCCAACTGTCCGGCGCAAAACCGAGCTGCCAATTCTTCGCGACCTGGCGATCGATTCCACGATTTTTCAAGTAGTCGCGGGCTGCTTCCGCGAACGGTTTCTTCAAAAGATTTTGCTGGAACCAATCTGCGGCCTCGGCATGGAGTTTGAGTAAAGTGCGCCGCGCTTCATGTTGTCGATCTTCGTCCGCGGCCGCCCGTTCTTCGACAATTGGAACACCGACGCGCGCGGCGAGTTTTCGCACGGCCGCTGGAAAATCGAGGTGCTCGTATTCCATCACGAACCGGAAAACGCTCCCGCCGACCCCGCAACCAAAGCAGTGAAATGTCTGGCGTTGCGGGTTGACGTGAAACGACGGCGTTTTTTCCTGATGGAATGGACAGAGCGCCTTGAAATTTGCGCCGGCCCGTTTCAACGGAAAATACGAGCCGATCACCTCGACGATGTCGTTGGCGGCGGCGATCTGCTCTATGGTTTCTACTGGAATCACGTGGGCTGTTTATTTTTCGCTCGTTTGCTTTCTGAAGCGATGCCAAATTTACTCAGCGTCGGGGCGCTTTCCAAACAATGAAGAAATTATCGATCCTCGTTTTGATCGCGGTCTTGTCCGCGCTGGAAATGGGGCAAGCCCGGGAAGTCATTCATAAAGGCGACGTGGTCGTCGCGCCGATTAACGGTGAAATTTCACCTTCGCTTCTCACTTTTTTGCGGCGCGCCCTCAAGACCGCCGAAACCAGCGGCGCGAGTGCGATCATTTTCGAAATGAACACTTACGGCGGCCGGCTCGATAGCGCGGAAGAAATCACGAGCGCGCTTAATCACGCCACCATTCCCACGTACACGTTTATTAATTCGAACGCCGGATCGGCCGGCGCTATCGTTGCCCTGGCTACGCAGCATATTTATATGGCACCGGTCAGCGCTATTGGCGCGGCCGCGCCGATCTTACCAACCGGCGAAGATCTTCCCCTGACCGCGCGCGAGAAGACCATTTCCTACTGGTCCGCATTGATCCGGGGCTCCGCCCTAAAGAACGGACACAATCCGGACATCGGCGAAGCGTTCATGAACAAGGATAAGGAAGTGAAGATCGGCGATCGGGTGATTCACGCCAAAGGGACTCTGCTCACTCTCAACACGCAGGAAGCGACGGAAAAAATAAATGGCAAGCCTTTGTTGGCCGACGGCGTCGCTGAGTCGATTATCGATCTTACAAAAAAAGCGGGCCTCAAAGGCAACGTGGTTTCGATCAAACCCACTGGCTTTGAGCAACTCGCGCTGTGGCTCACCACGCTCGCTCCTTTGCTCTTGCTTGCCGGAATTGTGGGCGCTTACCTTGAATTCAAAATCCCGGGGGCAAGCTTACCGGGAATTATCTCTGCCATCTGCTTCGCGCTCTTTTTCCTCGGACATTACCTTGCTGGTCTCGCCGGCTGGGAAGTGGTCGCGCTTTTTGTTCTCGGATTGTCCTTGGTAATCATCGAGATCCTTTTTTTCGCCCACTCCACAATCGTGTTTGGGGTGCTCGGCGTTCTGCTCATGCTCGCCTCAATGCTTTGGGCAATGATCGATCGTTATCCGGAGCAGCCATTTTTTCCGACCGGGGAAATGCTTGCCGTCCCGCTGCGCAACCTCTTCATCGCGCTCGTAGCAGCCGCGATCGTGATTGCCCTGCTCGCGAAATATCTGCCGCGCACCAGCTTCTATCGACGTTTCGCGCTCCTGACCACGAATCCGCCCGGCCCCTCATTGGCCGGCGTGCCCCGCGAATTTGCGACCGCGGTTGACCTTTCACCGGGCACCGAAGGTGTCTCGTTGTCGATCTTGCGTCCAAGCGGCAAGGCGCGTTTTGTCGACCAGATTGTTGACGTGATCACGCAAGGCGAATTCATCTCGCCAAACACTTCGATCACGGTGGTTCGGCGGGATGGAATGCGCGTGGTTGTTAAAGCCGCGCGTTAAAATCGCAGCTAGCCACCGGCGACAACGCGAATAATTTCTATCCGGTCGCCATCGGTTAACCGCTTTTGCGGCCATTCGCGCCGGTGCAAGGCGACGCCGTTATGCTCGATTAGGATCGCCCCAGGTGGCAATTCAAAGCGTCCGACGAGTTCGGCCACGGTTTGCGCGCCACTTGCGTCTTCTTCCCGGCCGTTGAGTGAAATACGCATTAGTGAGAGAGCGTCTGCTCCCAATCCTTCCAAACCGGATCGAATCCCTTTTCCCGCAAAATGGTTGCTATTCTCTCGGGTGGTCGATCGTCGCTAATCTCAAATTGACCGGTAGCCAGCTGGTCTTCGCCGTCCTGAAACTCAGGCGGCATGATTCGTCCGCGCACGGTCCGGTGCAAATGCTCCGTGCCGCGACGGGTGTACCCGCCGGGTTCAGTGTGGCTGCCGGCGCTCATCATCGTCACGCCCAACGAGACCAGCGCATCGCGCAAGGCAGCCCGTTCGCGCGTGCTCAAGACGATCCCGACCTGAGGAAAACTAATGCGCAGAGCGCAGACAAGTTGTGCCAGTTCGCGATCGCTTATCGAAAAGAGCGGCCGGAATCCGCCCGCGGCCGGCCGCAGCCGCGGCAAGCTGATAGTGATTTGCGCTTGCCAACAGCGCCGCAACAAATAATCGACATGCGCGGCCAGGGCGACCGCTTCGTCCTGCCAGCGCCATAAGCCGAAAAGCGCGCCGATTCCAAGCCGGCGAAATCCGGCGCTATATGCGCGTTCAGGACAATCGAGCCGATAATTAAAATCACGCTTGGGACCTGCGGTGTGCAGTTCGGCGTAGACGGAACGCTGGTATGTCTCCTGATAAACAACAAGACCCTCCGCGCCCGCGCGAATGATGGGGACGTACTCACTGCTTGCCATTGGACCGACTTCGATAGCGATCGATGGAAAATCGGGCGCTAACGCCCGAACGCATTCGGCGAGATAATCGCCACTGACAAACTTTGGATGCTCGCCGGCAACCAACAGGATCTGCCGGAAGCCAGCGTCGCGGAGATAGCGGGCTTCAGCCAGCACTTCCTCCACGTTGAGAGTCACGCGTAAAATGGGGTTGTCCCGGGAAAATCCGCAGTAGCGACAATTGTTAATGCACTCATTGGACAAATACAGCGGCGCGAAGAGACGCATCGTTCGACCAAAATTTTGAAGCGTAAGAGCGCGTGAAGTCTGCGCCATTGATTCCAGTTCGGCGCCGGATTTTGGCGTGATCAGCTGCTCGAATCGGCGAACAACATCCGACTTTCTAAGGGCAAGATTATCGAGCGCTTGAGCGAATGACATCAGGGTTATAATCTCGCGCGTACGAGACTTGTGGGCAAATAGACGGCAGCCGTTTAGACAGAGATAACTAAGTTGCCGATCTTGTAGGAGCAAACTGGATGAAGCGCCACCGCACCAAAACTTCCCCGCCAGTTTCGTCATCTAAGTCGATTTCACCCGCTCGCGGGTCGGCGGCATGGAGACGTTACCGCGACTGGGTTCTTGGCGCCGCACTAGTCGCAGCCACTGCCCTCGTCTACCGGCCGGCCTGGCATGGCAAGCCCTTACTCGATGACGCCGGTCGCTTTATGATGACCCCCACGCACAACTTGGCAATACCACCCTTTGGTGGACACGATGTATTGGGTCGAGGCCAAACTTTGGGGTCAAGAGGTGTTTGGATACCATCTCGTCACGATCGCCCTGCACGTGGCGTCGGCTTTATTACTGGTCAAAATCTTAGGCAAATTGCAGATTCGCGGAGCTTGGCTGGCGGCGGCCATTTTTGCTCTGCATCCGGTGCTCGTCGAATCCGTAGCGTGGATGGTGGAACTTAAGAACACGCTGTCCGGTCTTTTCTTTTTCGCCGCCATTCTGGCCTACTTGAACTTCGATCATACCCGAAGGCTACGAACGTATCTATTGGTTGGGCTCTTATTCACACTCGGAATCCTGGCCAAAGCCATTGTTGCGACCGTTCCCGCAGTCGTGCTCATCTTGATCTGGTGGAAACGGGGACGGGTCGATTGGCAGCGCGATGTAAAACCGCTGCTGCCATTTGTCGTGTTGGCAATCGCCGCCGGGCTGTTGACGGCGTGGATGGAACGCGCATTCAGCGGCGCTGAAGGCGAAGAATTCCAACTGTCGGTTCTGGACCGGTTTCTAATCGCCGGGCGCGCGTTTTGGTTCTACATCGGCAAGCTTCTTTTCCCCAACGACCTGTCTTTGATTTACCCACGCTGGAAAATCGACTCCAGCATTTGGTGGCAGTATCTCTTTCCGGTCGCCGCGCTTGGATTGTTCTGGTTGGCATGGAATCAGCGAAAGCGTTGGCGTTGGTTTTTCGCCGCGAGCCTCTTCTTTGCTGCGACGGTGGTGCCATTACTCGGCTTTTTTAATGTCGGTTTCTTCCGTTTTTCGTTTGTCGCCGACCATTTTGCCTATCTGCCCAGTCTAGCGGTCATTGTGCCTGCGGCCGCCGGTGCAACCTGGCTGGTAGACGGTGGCGGTCGTTGGCGCTTACCGCTTCATGGTCTCGTGGCATCGTTATTAGGCACTCTCGCAATCCTGTCCTGGATGCAAAGTCACATGTATCGCGATGTCGAAACATGCTATCGCATGGTCGTCGCGCGGAATCCAAACAGCTGGACTGCCCACCAAAGATTCGCTGGGGAACTTTTGGGTCGTGGGCAACTCGACGAGGCTGCGGCGGAATTCCGTAAAGTTCTCGAGCTGGAGCCGAACTATCTCCAAGCTAGCAAGCGCGCTTACTTCGGGTTGGGCAGTGTGTTAGTAAGAAAAGGCCAACAAGAGGAAGCGATCAAGCTATTCGAGACCGTGCTAAAACTGGATCCTGGCTACGGGCCGGCTTATAACGGCATTGCCAGCGCTCTTCATCGCCAGGGCCGTCTGGCAGAAGCGATCGCAGAATATGAGCGCGCAGTCCAACTTCGGCCCGAATCCGCCGGCATTCTTAGTAATCTCGCTTGGATGTTAGCGACCTGCGCGGATCCATCGCTTCGGAATGGCCCTCGTGCCCTGGAGCTGGCCCAACGCGCCGATCGATTCTCTGGTGATGCAAATCCCAGAGTTCTTCGCTCGCTCGCCGCTGCTCACGCGGAGCTAGGGCAGTCCGGTCAGGCGGCTAAAACGGCGCGGCGCGCCCTCGAATTATCGCTGCAAGATGGCGAGAGTTCTTTTACCCGAGCGCTTCGCCGCGAAATCTCGTTATTCGATGCGGGGCGCCCTTACCACGAATCAGGGCGCTCGGCCCCCCCAGAGCCGACTGAGAATCCTTAGCCGCAACCGCACGGTTCAAAAAAGTAAACGCCGGAATGCGCGAAGCGTTCCGGCGTTTAAATTACAACTGGCGTTTTAGTAAGAGAAGGTGACGCCGAACCGTGCCATTCCGAAATCTTGATTGTCGCTGCCATGGCCGGGTCTGAGCTCAGGCGCCTGGTTAACGACGACGGTGCTGGTCGTAGACGTTCCTAAAATTAGGTCAGTGGTTGTCGTCGTGCTCGTGCCTTGCTCAGTTATAAGGTGAATTTTGTCCCCGTGGTCTTCCTGACCGAAGACAAAGTTCCAGGTGAAGTCGGCCATTAAGCCGATGTGGCAGGTAACGCGGAATTCCAACCCGGCGCCGATCTGTCCGAGCGCTCTAACGTGATTGTTGGCAACCGGATCGACCGTCCAGAATTCGCGCTCGCCAAAATTCGGTGGCGGACCCGAAACGACACCGTTTACGAAGTGATGCTTCTCATTGAAAAACTTGTAGAGCGTCGCTCCACCATCGATGAAGCCAATGCCACCGGTCACATACGGAGCAAAACGTCCGAACGGGTAGCGTCCGGTCAATGTGACCAAGCCGCCTCCGGCGAAATTCGTTTTCGCAGCGAGGCCGACGCCTTCAAGGCCGACGCCAAAGTAACGGCTCCAGAAATATTTCACATCGGCACCGCCGCCCCAGGCATCATCTCGGGCGAATAACTGGTTCTTGCTGACCTGACCGATATTAACCCGCTCGTTCGGATTGAAGTTCCTCGGCTCAGTGGTGATTGGAAGACCGAGTGGAATGCCTAATATGGTCGTTTGGGTCGTGTTGGTCACGTCTGTGTCCGGAAAGAACGGATCATCGTTTGGCTGGTCGAATTGGCCGGTATCGGCTGCGAACGCGTACGCGCCCCAAATGCTGAGGTCCCATTCATGAGCGCGATAAAAATCGCACACAGGCGGGGCCGGCTGCATCACTTCTTTTTCTTTGCTGGAAGGTTCCGGGCCGTCGGCATAAAGAGCCGGCGCCACTACAACGAGTGCGAACAATGCACAAAAGGTTAAGGTCAGTTTTTTCATAACTTGGCTATGCGTTTAGGGTTTCTTCAGAAGTTCGTCAATAAAAAAATATATTGTTTTTTTAGAGGCTGTTTCAGGGCTTAATCGAAGCTGAATTTCAATGCACCCGTGGTTTTAACACGAAACTGACGCCCAGCGTCAAGCACCGAATTTTAGCCCAATTTCCCCAGGGCGACGGTTTTAACAAAAGGGCGGGATGGGGTCAACCCCCGAAATGCCACCCGGAAAATTTCGCTTCTCTTGCCGTCAGTAGGAAAAGGTGACGCCAAATCGCGCCATTCCGAAATCTTGATGGTCGCTGCCGTGACCCGGTCTCAGCTCCAAGGCCTGGTTGATGACGGTGGTTTGGGAAATAAAAGATCCGAAGGCCGTAAAGGTAGTATAGCCCTGCTCAGTAATCAGGTGAATCTTATCCTCATGATCTTCCTGTCCAAAAACAAAGTTCCA
>WNFW01000799.1_pt1 | contig 20670 bp, 14 predicted proteins | sample 5400131 | NCBI WGS metagenome assembly WNFW01 (sample SAMN13153362, study PRJNA577476) | soil metagenome | isolation source: 20 cm soil or saprolite under grassland replicate 1 | place: USA:California | collected 2016-06-15 | reverse complement strand
TCCCCCTCTTCGTCGCTCCCGTTCTGCGCATCCAGCTTCTTACCATTCGTTGTCGCCACTGCCACGACAGCATCACCCTCGTCAAGATTCATCATACGTCGCCCCTGGATTGCGCGTCCTCCTCTGATAATGGTATCAACATCCATGCGAATGACGATACCGCTAGCCGAGATGATCATCAGGTCATTATCGTGCTCGTAGATGACGCGCGCTGTAGCGACTTTTCCCGTCTTCTCTGTCACTTTCAAGGTAATAACGCCATTTCCGCCACGGCTCTGCGTGGGGTAATCATCAATGGGGGTACACTTCCCATAACCGTGCTCGGTGACCACCAGCAGTTCGCTATCCTTCGGTGTCAGATTCAGTGAAACCACTTTATCGCTCTTACTGCCGAGGCGAATACCACGTACGCCTCCACTGGTGCGCGAGGCGGAACGCAGTTCCGCTACGGTGAAGCGTATGGCCTTGCCCTCGGTCGTAATCATCAGTACATCATCATCAGCACGCGCCAGCTTCGCGCCAATCAGTTCATCGTCCTCTTCCAGATCCATCGCGATAAAACCCGAGCGACGCACGACCTCAAATTCCTCCATTGCCGTCTTCTTGATTTCGCCCTTTTTTGTGGCAACGATCATGAAGTCTCGGCTGACGCCTTTAGGAACAGAGACGATGGCGGTCACACGCTCACGCTGTTCTATAGCGATCAGGTTAATGAGATGCTCTCCCTTGGCAGTACGGCTGGTATCAGGCAACTCGTACACTTTGAGCTGGTAGACGCGGCCACGATCAGTAAAAAAGAGCAGGCTATCGTGATTATGCGCGACCAGCAAATGACGTACCGCGTCATCTTCGCGCGTGGCCATACCTGTCTTGCCCCTGCCCCCTCTGCGCTGCGCGCGATAGGTACTGCTAGGCAGCCGCTTGATGTAGCCTTTTTCGGTCAGTGTCACTACAACTTCTTCATTAGGAATGAGGTCTTCGTCCTTAAACTCACCGGCTTCGGCTTCCCCAAGGTCGGTACGGCGGGCATCGCCATATTTCTCTTTTAATTCCCGCAGATCTTCCTTGATGATTTTGCGAATCTCCTGGATGTCGTCCAACAACATGTGATAGTAGTCGATGTTCTTCAAAACATCTTTCAGCTCTTCCTCGACCTTACCGCGTTCCAGGGCAGCCAGGCGAGCCAGGCGCATATCCAGAATGGCTTTGCCCTGTTCTTCCGAGAGGTTGAACTGGCGTTGCAGGTTGACCAGGGCATCCTCCGCTGCCTGGGATTGGCGAATGGTACTGATCACCGCATCCAGGTTATCGAGGGCAATTTTCAAGCCCTCCAGGATATGCTTGCGGGCCTCAGCTTTAGCAAGTTCATAGCGAGTGCGGCGCGTGATCACAATTTCACGATGATTGATATAATGCTGTAGAAAAGCCTTCAATGTCAGGGTACGAGGCTGTTGTTCGACCAGTGCCAGCATATTCGTGTTAAAGGCGCTTTGCATGGCTGTATACTTGAACAGCGAATTGAGCACGCTGTCAGGGTTGGCATCGCGCTTGAGCTCAATGACCATGCGCATACCTTTGCGATCGGATTCGTCGCGAACCTCAGAGATGCCTTCAATTTTCCTATCACGCGCTAACTCCGCGATCTTTCTTACCAGGTCGGCCTTATTGATCTGGTAAGGCAACTCCGTGACAATGATGCTCATACGCCCGCGTTCTGCCTCGAAGTGGGTGCGAGCACGAACAACAATGCGTCCACGTCCATTGGCGTAGGTGTTGCGGATACCCTCTCGTCCTTGAATAATCCCTCCTGTTGGGAAGTCCGGTCCTCGCACTATACGCGAAAGTTCTTCAGTCGTGGCATCCGGATGATCAACCAGGTAGATAACACCGTCGCATACCTCGTTGAGATTATGCGGTGGAATGTTTGTTGCCATTCCTACCGCGATACCGGTGGAACCATTGAGCAGCAAATTGGGCAAACGGGCTGGCAATACCGTAGGCTCTCTGGTCTGATTGTCATAATTGGGAATGAAATCTATCGTGTCCTTGTCGATGTCACGCAGCAATTCGTCTGCAATCGCGGCCATCTTTGCTTCGGTATAGCGCATCGCGGCAGGTGGATCGTCATCCTGAGAACCGAAATTGCCCTGCCCCAATACCAGTGGATAGCGCATTGACCAGGGTTGCGCCATGCGTACGAGCGAATCGTATACAGCTACATCCCCGTGCGGATGGTAACTTTTTAATACTTCACCAACGGTACCAGCACATTTACGAAATTGTTTCGTTGACTGCAATCCCATCTGGTCCATGGCGTATAATACACGCCGGTGTACCGGTTTCAGGCCATCGCGCACATCTGGCAGTGCCCGGCTAACGATAACACTCATCGAGTAGTCGAGATACGCGCCCGTCATTTGTTCTACAATACTGACCTGCTTAATATTGCCCAGTTCCATAATGAGTCCTCACCAAAAAATAGACATTGCCAGAAGGCGATATCAGTTGAAGTGCATAGATTTGTGGAGGGTCTTTGAGTAATTTTATTGAGCCTACCCATTCATATTATAGCATATTCGCACTTTCACCGCAATTAACTCTGTCCTCGATCCAGAGCCATTTTACTTCAGAAATTTCGATCATTTCCACGCCCTTGTCTGCCATACGTATCGTTGTCCTCTAGGTTTTGGAGGTTACCTGTGGTATCATTGAATACGAGAGAGATTTTCAGGAAATAAAGGTCTTTCAGAGCATCTAACCAGGAACCGCAGGGTGAGCAGCATTGTCCTTACCCATTCGAGTTGATTTTGATGCTGTATGGGGATGAAACGTATGACATGGCAACTAACGCCGCTGGAATGCTATGCTATTGCCATTGTCGCTTTTGGCGTAATCGGCTTTCTACGAGGATGGCGCCGCGAGGCTATTTCGCTAGCTTTTACGCTCACAGCCATCTTATTTCTGATTTTTGGCAAAGTGAGCCTGGCTCAATTCGTTTATGTCAACCTGCCACGTGCCATCACCACGCTGACTAGCGGGCACCAGAATCCCCAACCTGCTCCAACTATTAAAGTAGATGATCCAAAAATTGCTATTTCGACCAGCGTTGCCTTTCTGGTCCTCATTGCTTTAGGCTACCTTGTCAGCACAAAGGTCATGCCTAAACCGGCAACGACACCGGATCGACTGTGGGGCCTTATTCCCGGTATCATTTCGGGTTATGCCATACTCACCTTTTTCACTAACGCCTTAAACAAGTCGTTGTTGTTGCAGTTGAACATCAATCCCCCAAATCAAAACCTTATCGGCAGTTATCTACTGGTGGTCTTCATCGTAGTTGTCGTCGTAGTAATTCTGGCACTGATCTCAGCAAGTGCCAAAAAAAGTGGTGGGCGCGTTACTAAAAAGCCATAAAAACGATCTCTGTTGTTGCTGTGATAGACTAAACGAGGTGACACGATGAGCAGCAAAGCAAATGGACAAAGAAAAAATACCAGTACGCCCGAGACGCCTTACGATGAGCTTTGGCGTTCGGGACGTTCTCGTTTTGGTGTGCAACACCTCCGCTTAGGCAGAGACAAGAAGTGGCATTTCGCCGGTCAGCAGCAGGATGAGACGGTCGTCAAAATCGTACGAGAACACTGGTGGTTCCTCGTGACGTCAGCCTTGCCGCTGATTGGCGCGCTAGTATTACTTCTCTTGATCGTCTGGGGGTCCGGTAAGTTACCAAACCCCATATGGTCTTTTCTTGAGATCATTGTGGTTGTCGCAATTTTTGGCGCCCTGGTGTGGTTTATCTGGAAAGATTTCGTCAAATGGTATTTGAATACGTACATCGTCACCAGTAAACGCATTGTTCATTCCCATGGCGTCTTGCAACCTGAACGCCAGTCAACACCGCTTGATAATGTGAAGCAGGTTGGCATGGACCTGGATACTGCCTGGGGCTTTCTCTTGCGCTATGGAACGGTCCACATTTACCTGGTTGGCGGCGATTTCATTATGGAAAATATACCGGACCCCAGAGCGATGAAAGACCTGATAGATGGCATTATTGAAAAAATAAGGGCCAGTAAGCCAAAAGAACAAAAGCCTCCAATGCCGGGTATCCCGCAGGTGGAAGAGGTAATCGTTGGGCTGGCGAAAGCGAAAGAACCGCCCCCGTTGGAAAACGCGGATGAGAAATATATCCTGCGCAGACCAGAGGGGCGCCTTGGCCCCAGGCGCACCTTTGGCGGTATCCTGCATATCCCCTGCGAAGTGCGTTACTTATCCGGCGAGTATACGGTCAAGTACATCCAGCGCTCCCGCTACGTTTTCTATCGGCAGATCCTCGTACCCATTTTAGCCCTTTGCATTTTGCTACCTCTCTCTTTCTACATACCGTCCACTTCAACTCCGTTTGTGAGCTCACACCTGACTCAGTGGTGGATTATTATGGGCACCATTATTACATTACTGGTGCTCTCCATCGGCATAATTTTTACGAACTACGCGGATGATGTGTACATTCTATCGAATAAACGTATGTTCGATATTCAGCGCCGCTTCATCTTTTTCTTTGAGAACCACAGGGAGCTTGAATATAAAAATATCAAGGATATCAAAGTCATAGTGCCCAACGTACTACAACGACTGCTCGATATCGGCGATGTCTATGTTGACATCTCTGGCGCACCCACTCTTATTCTGCCAACGGTCGATCACCCTTTCTTTGTGCTGGATAAGATAAACGAGATAAAAACGCACGCCGCTAAAGCAGAGGGGCTAAAGAAGGATAACGACCTGAAGAAGGAACTGCATGACTGGTTCGGCAAAGTGGTGACCAGCCTGGTAGATTCGACACAAATGAAAGGCGCGCCAAACCTGGAAAATATGGACCTGTTAGAAGCTATGGGAGTAGCGAATGAGCTGGGCTTTCAGGTCAACGTATTTGGCGAGGAACCATCAACACGACCGGAAATTCCTCCAGGGCGTGTCATGCACCAGAATCCTCCTCCTGGCACGGTAATTCAACCGGGTGGCGAGATCCAGGTTGTTCTGAGTAGAAGAGCTACAACGGCCGACCTGATGGGGTTTTAAGGGATAGGCGTCGTAATCGCGCCGCTGGTAGATGCCTGTTCGGAAGAGGCCAGAGGTAATGTGAACAACAGGGCTGCACCGCTATTGGGAACGTTCTGGGCCCAAATTGTCCCCCCGTGCGCCTCAACGATAGCGCGCACAATCGCCAACCCCAACCCGCTTCCACCAGTCATTGCTTGACGGGAGGAATCGCCCCGGTAAAAACGGTCGAAGACACGTGGCAAGGCGCCGGTTGGGATACCTTCACCGCTATCGGCCACAGAAACCACCAGCTGGCTCCCATATTGAACGGCATCGAAGGTTACAGTGCCTCCCGGCGGAGTATGGCGCAGAGCATTGTCACACAGGTTGGAGAAGACACGCATCAGCATATCCGGGTCAGCCTGGACAAGCGGTAGATGATAGGCAATGGCATTGAGCGGTTCTACATTCGCGCGCTCGAACTCGGTTGCCAGCACGGCCAGCACCTCGTCAACCAACGCGGCCAGGCGCACCGATTTCCATTGTGGTTGAATGCCTCTCATTCCCCCGGCCTCCACCTTTGCCATCAAATGCAGGTCTTTGACCAGGCGACGCAGTCGCAGCGTCTCGCGTACGATGATGCGCCCCGTCGCCTCGTAGTCTTCATAGTTCTGATTCACTCCATCCACCAGTGATTCACCCAGGCCCGCGATCGCCGTCAATGGCGTCGCCAGGTCATGTGTAATATTCATAATCAGCTCATGCCGCCACACCTCTTGTTGCCGTAGTTCATTGACGTCGTTCGCCAGTTTCGCAGCCATCTCATTAAAGCTGTTAGCAAGCTCTTCCAGCTCACCTTGAGCATTTGTAGTGACGCGCGCATCATAATCCCCAGAAGAAAGCACGCGTGCTGCCTTTGTCAGCTTCGCCAATGGACGGGTAATCGTGCGCGAGAATAGGATTGCCGCCAGGGCTGCCAGCACAATGATGATAGCGGAGGCAACCAGGACGGATGCACCTACAGCCGCTATAAAAGGTGGAACAGTATTCTCAGCAGCGGCAAGAGGAGTCACAACCAGTACGCCAACCACCTGTCCGTCATTCTGCCCTCCCATAAAAATCGGCTGCACCACAAATGGACGTGGAACCAGGTGTGGGCCCCCACTACCCAGTTGACCGGTAGCAGTATCCCCTTGCTGGCTGGAAACTATGGCGCTGCGTAAACCCGCAAAATCACTCTGGCGGAGCGTGGGATCAGCAAGTGCTACAGCAAACGCGGTGAGGGTATTTCGAGCCAGTCCTAAGCGTGGAAAGACAGGTTGATTGCGGTGATTGAGCACAACGAGCAGGAATTGCTCACCCTGATAGCTCTGCTCTAGACCATTGTGAAATGTCTTGTCAGAAGCTCGCGCCAGGCCGAGTCTGCGTGAGTAATTCTCGCCAATTCTCTGCGCACTGTCGGCAGCGAAGTTGGTAAGCCGATTATTCTGGTCGATACTATAGTAGTGGACAATGGCGTAGATGACGGTTAGAGCTAGCAAGACCGTTGCGAGCATCACGACAAGCATCGATCCTAAGGCCAGTCGCCAACGTATACTTTGCCACCAGCGTATTCGCATTTCCTTCCCTCTTATTTTAACTTACAGGTGATCTTACTTTTACTTCAAAACGGTAACCGACACGCCAGACGGTGGTGATATATCGCTGTTCAGAATTCGCTTCGAGTTTTTTGCGCAGCGCGCTGATGTGGACATCAATCGTATGCCCATCGCCCAGGTAATCATAGCCCCATACCTTATTCATCAGTATTTCGCGGGTAAACACCCGTCCAGGGGATTGGGCAAGCAACACAAGCAGATCAAACTCTGTTGGAGTCAGCGCTATCTCGCTGCCGTTAACCTCGACACGGCGAGCAGGCAGATCAATGGTCAGTCCCGGGAAACGCAGGACTGTAGCCGCCTCTGAAGTAGGGGAAGAGGAAGATGGAGGTGAGACACCTCCTTCGGAGTTCCCAACTCTTCTGAGGATGGCTCGCACTCTGCTTACCAGCTCACGCGGGCTAAATGGCTTGACAAGGTAGTCATCTGCACCCAAATCAAGTCCTTCGATACGGTCATCCTCACTCACACGCGCCGTTAACATGAGAATCGGAGTGTTTGACCACACGCGAATCCGCCGGCAAACTTCGAAGCCATCGATAGCCGGCAGCATGATATCCAGGATGACTATGTCTGGATGCAGGCGCGCATGTAAGGCGAGTCCATCGGCGCCATCTTTCGCGACCGCGATCTCATAACCTGCATCCTTCAAGTAGAGACTGAGCAGGTGAATAATACCTTCTTCATCTTCAATAATAAGGACTTTTTTAGACATCTTCAGTTCTAATCTCCACCCTCTACAGCATCTTGTATCATCGTATAGTATCATACCATGAGCGCCTGCATTAGGGAGTACATCTGCGCTGCTTTTGCTAAATCTTGAGCAAATCTTGAAGTTTACAGGACAAATCCTTCACCTCTCGGTAGTATGATGTAAGCGTCACACAGAGGGTGTGACAAAAATAGCTCAATGAATATAAGGAAGTAAGCGAGATAAACATATGAAAAAACTCACCATATTCATCTTTGGCGGAGCAGCCCTGTTACTACTGGCGATCCTCTTCGGCGCTTTCTTCGCAGGTCCACTACTGGCTATGGCTAATGGTAGCCAGACTGCGGCGGGCACGCCTACTGCTACGAATCCCTACTGCCAGCAATACCTGCAGGACCTGGCACAGCGACTGAACGTCTCGGTCAGCACGCTGCAACAGGATAAACTTGCATCCACGGAAGATGTTTTGAACCAGCTTGTGAAAGATGGGAAGTTGACTCAGTCTCAGGCGGACGCCATCAAGCAGCGCCTTACATCCCACCGCGCATGCAGCGGCAATGGGTTCCATTGGCAACGCGCCATCATCAATCAGTTCCTGGCGAAGTATCGCTCTGACATGGCAAGCGATGTTGCCCAGGGGCTACATCTCAGCACAAACCAGCTTGTCACCGAGTTGAAGTCGGGCAAGAGCTTGAACAATATCGCGACCACACAACACGTCACCGCGGCGCAGTTGCACACCATTGTGACGAACACCATCCACGACGCCCTCAATAAGGCGGTCAGCGCGGGCGACCTGACACAGGCTCAGTCAGACTCGATCTCGCAGTTCTTGCAGAAGCACCCCCAGTTCCTGGATCACCTGCTGAACCGGCACTATGGTAAAAAAGGAACAGGGTCTTAAATAGCAACGAGTGAGGAAGCCAGGAAACAGCATACCACTTTCTTTCCTTCTTCCCTCTCGTGCTAATGGAAAGGCCAGGTACAATGGGGATTGTACCTGGCCTTTCCATTTTTTAGCTATAAGGGTAACTAGGACCTCTCCAGGAGTTCCAAAAGTACTCCATTGGTTCCCCTGGGATGAAGAAAGATAGCGCGCCCTTCGGCTGCAATGCGCGGCTGCTTATCCAGCACTGGCGCCCCTTTCTCCTGCATTTCTGCCAGCGCCGCATCGATACTTTCCACTTCCAGGCAAACGTGATGCAAGCCCTCCCCGCGTTTCTCTAAGAATTTTGTCAGGCTGGAATCGGGCGTAGTTGGCTCGATAAGCTCGATCTCACTTCCACCCGGGCCGCCCAGAGGGAGAAAGGCTATTCGCACCTGCTCGCCAGGCACCTCCTTTATCTCACCAGGAGTGATACCCAACGTATCGCGATAGAAAACCAGCGCCTGCTCGATGTCCCGCACAATGATGGCAATGTGGTCAATGCGTTTTGGCATGTATTGCTCTCTCCACCTGGCTCTTTACGTTCCTCGCCATCTATCTATTTTCTACGAAGCGCGTGGCGCTTCGTCCTTCTGGCAGCCTGCGAGGTGAAAATCTGTTTGGCGCAGTAAATGCGGAATGATCGCAAACAGACCCAGGCTCAATTGAATAGAACTCGTGATGGTGCGCATTGCCATCAATGAGCCAATGCGCGTCTCTTCACTGTAATGGAGCAAATCTGCCATCTGCTCAAATTCTGCCTGGGTCAACACCTCGTATGTCAAATCTGGCTTAACAAGGATGCTCAAATCGAGATCGACGTAGGATAAGCGCTCAATTTCAATCGTGGCGGGTTGAATGATGGTCGCATAGGTATATTTCAGTACACGGTCATCATAAAAGGAACTGAATGTGTACCAGCGTTGCGGCCAGTAAAATTGTATACAGTTGTAGCGAAGCGGGCGTGGGTTTGTTGACCAGTGCATAAGTGTTCCAGCAGGCATCCAGAGGCGTAAACAGTCACTTGATACTGCTGCCAATGGCTCATCACTCACCTGCGTGTTCTGATCTAACCTGTAGGCTTGCCAGGACCCACGCACTATCTGGTCATAACTGCGACTCTCCACCTGAAAGTCCGGTTGCATGATTGATCTCCCTTCCATCAGACCTCATAGTACGCAAATTTCTTGCTATCGTCAAGCCTGGAAACAAAGAGCCCCAGGGCTTTTCGGGGACATGTATGCTTTCCTCACTAAACAACTCTCTATTACTTACGAAAAAAGTGTGATACATCTCACTGTCACAGGCTCATGTTGTACAATGGTGTTTAGTGAGATGATAGAAGGAAACCAGAATCAGGGTTTATATGCGCTGTCCAAACTGTCAAACCATTAATCCACCAACAGCTAAATTCTGCCTTGAATGTGGCAGGCGTTTCGGTGTCTGTCCAAATTGCGGTACCGTCAACGTGCCGACAGCAAAATACTGTATCGAATGTGGCACTGCCTTGTTACCAAAAGAGACTGACGAGCATACTCAGCAATTGCTGCCGCAGGCTAATGGTCACACACGTCCACTTCCTGCCATCATGTCGCAACCGCCAGAGGAACGACGTGTTGTTACCGTTATGTTCGCTGATATAACAGGCTCAACTCCGTTGGCGGACCACCTCGATCCCGAAGATATGCGAGCCATCCTCAGTGGGTACTTTAACTTGATGACGGAACAGATTCGTAAACATGGCGGTACAGTTGAGAAATATATCGGTGACGCGGTCATGGCGGTGTTTGGAGTGCCGTTCGCGCACGAGGACGATCCTGACCGCGCTATACGAGCGGCCATCGACATGCAGGCGGCTCTTGCGCGCTTTAATGAGCAGCGGCTGGCTCAAGATCCAGAGGCAACACGTCTCCAGATGCGTATCGGCATCAACACGGGTGAGGTCGCTGCTACCAGTAATGCTCAAGATAACAGAGGCGATTTTCTTATCACGGGTGACGCGGTCAACGTCGCCGCGCGGTTACAATCAGTTGCTACCCCTGACACCATCCTTGTAGGCGAGCGCACGTATCTCTCGACGAGAAACGTGTTTGATTTCCGAGCGTTAGCGCCTTTGAGACTCAAAGGGAAAACTGATCCAATTACCGCCTGGGTCGTAATCGGACAGCAAAACAATACATCCACCATCGCGCAACACCCGCGCGGTCTCGATGGACTGGAAGCACGCCTGGTTGGACGTACACTGGAACTCGCGCTGATGCACGCAACGTATGCGCGAGTCCAGGCGGAACAACGCCCGCACTTAATTACTTTGCTTGGTGTACCGGGTATTGGTAAGTCACGGTTAGTACGCGAATTTCTCCAGAGCGAAGAGGAAACATCCAAATGCACCACCTGTGAGGATAGGCTGGTCGCTCCTCGCATCTTGCAAGGACGTTGCCCACCATATGGTGAAGGCGTAACATACAGACCCCTGGTTGAGATACTCAATTCCTTGCTGAATGTGCGCAAAGACGAAACATATGAGACGTTAGAAAGCCGGTTTGAAGATTTTGTACGCAAAACGTTGATTGCCGCTAAAAGCGCTGAAGATCCTGTAGAGGTAGCCTATGCGATCATTCGCAGTGTCGGCAGAAGAACTGGCGACACAATGCTTGCACAGAACTATCCGGATCAACTCGAGAGAGAGCGTCTTCATGGCAGTAGCACGCTGGCTAAAAATACAGATCAGAGCAGTCAGAGCGGTCCGCATATGGCCTTGATGCGTGCCTGGCGTATCTTCCTGGAAGCGCTGGCTCAGCAACAGCCGCTGATTATTATCATTGACGACCTCCAATGGGCTGATGAAGCGCTGCTTGACCTGCTAGAGTACTTAACGGACCGTATCACCGACGTGCCCATACTGTTCCTCTGTCCCGCTCGTCCAGATTTATTCGATCGACGGCGTGAGTGGGGCGGCGGCCGGCGCAACTTTACGACTATTGTCCTGGAATCGCTTTCAAGAGAGGAAAGTAGTGACCTGGTTAATGAACTCCTCAAAACAGAGGAGATTCCCGGCGTGCTGCGCTACACTATCCTCAACCGGGCGGAGGGCAATCCCTTTTTCGTCGAAGAGATCGTACGCATGCTTATAGACCAGAAAGTGCTCGTCAAAGAAGACGGTAGCTGGCGTATTGGCACGCAGAATGAGGGGATACTCAGCGAGTTAGCCAGTCCCTCTGCGCCTCCCGATGATACGCTGATAGACCTGCACTACGTTTTTCCTCTTCCTCGTGTGCCAGATACGATTCAAGGAGTGCTCGCGGCCCGCGTTGATTTGCTCAGCCCCATAGAAAAGCGCGTCCTGCAACATGCCTGTATTATAGGTCGTACCTTCTGGCTTTCGGCGCTTATTGAACTTGCCTCGGACCTTCCTGCCAATATCATCTTTGAAACGCTTGACCAGTTAGTACAGCGCGACTTTGTCGAAGTGGCAGAGAAACAGGCACGCAGCCCGGTCGAGAACGACCAGGTGTTTACTATTAAGCACATTTTGATCCGTGACGTGGTCTACAACAACATCCCGCGCATGCGCCGCTCCCAGGAACACGCGCAACTGGCCATCTGGCTGGAAGAAAAGGCACATGGCCATGTCGAGGCATTCGTCGAGCTGCTGGCCTATCACTATCAACAAGCTTTGTCAACGTGGTCGGCAGGTATCGTACCAGGCATGATTGCTAACCATGATTCGCAAGGACCGGCCTTCAGCGCCGCACGCCTGACGAGGTCAGAGCTACGCAGCCGAGTAATCACCTATACTGTGATGGCAGGCGATCAAGCTCTTCACAGCTATTTCACCATCCGTGCCATCCAGGCATACAGCGAAGCATTAGAGTTACTGATCGATAGTAACGCGGATTCACAGTCCATCGCCGCAATGCATGAGAAGTTGGGAGGAGCCTATACCCAACGAGGGAACCTGGATGAGGCCTGGCAGGAGTATCGCCGGGCGCTCCAACTGGTGACGGCGGAAGGGCAAGAAGATAGCGATCACTTGCTCCACCTGTACAATCACCTATCAGAACTGGGGACACGCTGGCTCGGTTATTTCAATACCAACCCCAGTTTACAGGATACACATACATACATAGAGGCGGGACTGAAGCTGTTAGAGGGAAAGCCGATCAGTGGCCAAAACGCTGAATTCCTGACATACCAGGCATTCTGGTATGTGCGTAATCAATTGGAATCCACCGACACGCAGGAGAGAGCAAGATTTGCTGATTTAGCCCTCCATAGCGGCAATGAGGCGCTGCGCATTGCTGAAGAACTGAACGATACCGGTGCGATCTGGCTAACGCTAGACGCACTGGCCTATGTCTACACCAAGCAGCACAGGTACCAGGATGCCCACAAGATACAACATTATCGCGAGAAATTTGCCGACAAGGTAAAGAGTCGTGTAGAACTCAATGATCTTTACTACTCGCTGGGTTGGGCGCATGAAGCAGTGAGCGACTATCCTACAGCCTTGAAGTGGTTCGGTTATTCGTGGCGAGTTGCCCAGAGCATGGAGAGTCCATCGATGCTGCTAAGTTGCTTGATTGGCCGAATGCTTGCCTGGCAACGCTGGAATCGTTGGGATGAGGCGCAGCAAGCGGCAAAGAGCATATTGCAAATGGTCGAACAATATCAGCTGATCGAACCGTGGCAACTTGAGGCTCTCGAGACGCTGACGCTCATCGCTTATACCACCGGACAAGAGGAAGAAGGTGATAGTTACCTTCGCCAGTACAAACGCATCCTGGAACGATACTGCACAGCGGCCGATATCGCACCAACCATGCCCCTTGTTCACCTGGTGCGTGAAGACTGGACGCGCGCCGTGGCAGAATATCGCGAGCAATTAGAACGCAGTGAGCCGTTCCCTTCACCTAATATGCTGGCCTTGCTGGCAGAACTTGTAGTCATAACGGGCGAAAGCATCGAGGTGCAGCAAGCGAGTTGTGCAAAAGCTATCACCGCCACCGAACAATCCGGTACACGCAGAAGCCTGACTATTGCCCTGCGTGCACGTGGCAGGATGCACCTGGAGCAGCATCACTGGAAGCAGGCTGAAGAAGATCTGAAGCAGTCCCTCCAGTATGCAAAAGACCTCGATCTCCCGTGGGATAGGGGCAAGGGTCTTTATTGCCTGGGGCTACTCTACCGTCGTCGTGCTGATGTACGCGGTAAAAACAGGCCAAACGAACGCAAGGCCGACCTTGGCCGTGCCCAGTTCCATTTTGAGAAGGCGCTCGGCTTTTTCGAGTCACTGAACGCGGTACACGATGTCGAGCGCACTCGCCTGGCCCTGGCACAGGATCATTGGGCACCTGTGTAAAAGCAGCGACGGGCAGCGCCACAGGAAAAAGACTTACGCCTGCGATATCTGCGCAAATGAACCATCCTGCGGCGCCCCTCCCTTGGGGGCACCCTGTGTTGAAACTACAATAGAGGTGACCAGTCGCGTGTCATCAGGGGACCATGCCATTGCAAAGACCGGTTGGTCTACATAAAAGGAGAAATTGTGCTGGGTATACGCATCCCAGCCTAACACGACTCCACAGATATCGCCGCAATAGACCTGGGTGACTGCCGCGATGCGTTTGCCATTGTGTGACCAGGCAACAGCAAAGATGAGGTCAGGCAGGACCCCCTTGGCCGGATTCACCTGGGCCGCTTGCACATTGTACCCACTATAGGTATAAACAATAGCGCCAGTCTCCGCGTGCCAGACCTGCACCGTTTTGTCCCACGAACCGGAAACGATGAGCTTCCCATCGGGCGACCAGGAAACCGAGCTCACCGTGTCGGTATGACCACGGTAAGTATACCTATGATTTCCGGTCGTGGCATCCAGGATCTGGACCGTCTTGTCCGAAGCGCCAGAGGCGATCCGCTGGCTATCGGGCGACCATACTAACGAGTTGACGCTCGCTTTATGGCCCTGATAGACGTACTTCTGCTTGCCAGTAGCGACATCCCAAACCCGCACGGTGCTATCTGCAGAGCCAGAGGCAATTGATTGGCCATCCGGTGACCACGCTACCGTCTTCACGACGTCGGTATGCCCACGATAGATGGCAACATGCTCTCTGCTAAAAGCATCCCACACCTGTAGCGTTTTATCGATGGCACCTGAGGCAACGCGATTACTTTCTGGTGACCAGGCCACTGCTTGCACGCCGGCGGTATGGCCGCGGTAAATAGAGGGGTGAACATGATCGCCGGGGTTGGAGGACCAGACCTGCACGGTCTGATCTAAAGATCCCGAAGCGATGTACTTGCCGTTGGGAGACCATGCTACTGTCGTGACACGACCGGTGTGACCACGATAGGTATACAGGACGCTTCCTCGAGGACGAGGGGTAGGAACGGGAACAGCAGCTGACGATGAGAAAAGAGATTGAGCACACCCTTCTAGACTCATGGCGATCATGAATCCTGCCAGGCCCTGGAGAACTTCACGGCGAGAAGGGTATCCCATGAGTAAATCTGTTTGTTTACGCACCATCGTCGAATCCCTTTCTTTGATAAGTACTGAGCGACAATGAGGGGACAGGGCTGGTATTGTAACGGTCAATGTTGCTTAATACAGTTATATTCACGAGGATAACATGCCAAATGTGTAACTGTCAATATTTTATTAGAAAGTTACGCTGGTCCTTTTTCCATCTCACCCGTTATATGAGAGAGGAGCCATGAAGGAGGCAGGGCCAATTCCTGTAGGACTCTGTGGGAGCTGAGAGAACAATGGATACGATATGCCTTGATTTCATCAATAGCGAGTTTCGCGATTTCCGTGGTCGTTGGGTAAGAGATGATCTCCAGCGGCCAGGCTGGTTGGAACAGTTTCTCGTGAAGTGGGGACTCCAGGTTGATCGCCCACCCGATGCGGCGACACTCACGACTCTGGCTGCACTCCGGACCCTTCTGCGCTCTATGATAGAGTCTCTTGTTGAGGGACAGATCGCGGACTATGATCAAGCATCACTCAATGCAGTTCTGCTCAAGATGCCTTTGAGTCGTCGTCTGGCGAAAGACACAGGAGGATATCGATTGGAAATGGTGCCGCTGAAGAAGGATTGGGACTGGGTGCAGGCAGAGGTCTGCGCTTCGTTCGCTCATTTGCTGGCTTACCACGATCCCAGACGCCTCAAAATATGTGCAAATCCCAACTGCCGCGGGGTCTTTTATGATGAGAGTAAGAGTCGTACCAGGCTTTACTGCTCACCTGATAAATGCGCGAACCTTATGAAGGCACGCCGTTTCCGCGCACGCCGAAAAAACTCATCTTGACAGCAATACCTACGTTTCCAACAGAACCGAACTAGAGAGGTGGATTCAACAGATGCGTGAACGATCAACCGACGTGCTGATTGTGGGGGGTGGATTGGGCGGCATGGCTGCAGCGCTGGCAGTCTGCCGTCTGGGGAAGAATGTAATTCTCACTGAGGAGACAGATTGGATAGGTGGCCAACTGACTGCTCAGGCCGTGCCACCGGATGAGAACCGCTGGATTGAGCAGAGTGGTTGTACAGCCAGCTACCGCCAACTGCGCAACGGCATTCGTGACTACTACCGTCGTTACTATCCCTTGTTACCGTCTGCCAGGGCCGATGAGCAGCTCAATCCAGGACAGGGCAGTGTCAGCCGCCTGTGTCATGAACCACGCGTCGCCCTGGCAGTATTAGAAGCCATGCTGGCACCGTATCGCGCGAAACTCCAGGTAGACATCCTCTTGCATCATCGCCACATTGCAGCGGAGTGCGATGGCGATGTCGTGCGAGCCGTGACCCTCCAGGATGAGCAGAGCGGCGACCAGGTGGTCATTCATGCGCCATATATTCTTGATGCCACAGAGCTGGGGGACCTGTTGCTCCTGGCAAACGTAGAGCATGTGATAGGCGCTGAGAGCCAGGTTCAGACCGGTGAATTGCATGCCGTAGCGGGGGAGCCGCAGCCGCTGAATCAGCAAGCCATCACCTGGTGTTTCGCCATGGATTATTTCCCCGGTGAGGATCATACCATCCCCAAACCGGAGGACTATGAGTTCTGGCGTCGTTATCAGGCCGATTTCTGGCCTGGTCCTCAGCTTGGCTGGGTCGATACTCATCCTGAGACGCTGGAGACGCGCTTTCGTCCGCTTTTTGATGGACCCAACGACCGCCCGCATGCTGATGATCTCTGGCACTACCGGCGTATCTTCTATCGCAAGCACTATCCTGACGGCCTGTATCCCAGCGATATTACACTGGTGAACTGGCCGCAGAACGACTACTGGCTAGGACCGCTAACTGGTGTCTCCGAAGAGGAGAAACAAAAACACCTGCGGGCAGCGAAACAGCTTAGCCTTTCTCTGCTGTACTGGATGCAAACGCAGGCACCCAGGCCCGACGGGGGCTACGGCTATCCTGGCCTACGACTCCGGCACGATGTCGTGGGGACGCAGGACGGCTTAGCAAAACAGGTGTACATCCGCGAGAGCCGGCGCATCAAGGCGCAATTCACTATATTGGAGCAGCATGTAGGCGTCGAGGCACGCAAGCCACTTGTGGGTGTGCAGCTCTTCCCCGACAGCGTAGGCATTGGCAGCTACCGGATCGATCTGCATCCCAGCACAGCCCTGCGCACCTATGTCGATGTAAGTTGCTGGCCCTTCCAGATCCCGCTGGGAGCTCTGCTACCCGTACGCGTGGAAAACCTTTTGCCGAGCTGTAAAAACCTGGGCGTCACCCATATTACCAACGGCTGTTACCGCCTCCATCCTGTCGAATGGAACATCGGCGAGGCATCAGGAGCTCTGGCGGCCTATTGCTTGTCGAAGAAGCTGGCTCCCACGCAGGTGCGCAACAAACCACATCACCTGGCCGATTTCCAGGCCATGCTCACTTCGGTCCTGGGCTTTGAGCTGGCCTGGGATTGATCCACACATGTGGGAGTGGCCTCATACAGTTTTTTTACCATTTCCTTACACTTTTTTGAAGTTTGTCTGCTACCCTCAGTAGCAGAGTCCCTGAAGCCCTATCCTGAACTTTATGTTTATTGTAAGGACAACCAAGCAATGAAAAAAGCCATTGTTTCACTCGTCATTCTAGGCGCATTCGTTATCTGGATAATGCTCACTCCGGTCTCGTTGCCGTCGCACCGACTTCTCCGGGGGGATCGCGCTCCTCATCAAGTGCGGCTACTTCCCCGACCGAGACACCAGGTGCGACAGTGACACCCAGCGCGACCCAAACGCCAGGTTCCGCCTATAGGGACGGGTTATATACGGGAAGTGTTGCCGATGCGCAATGGGGCGTTGTGCAGGTCAAAGCGATCATTACGAATGGGAAAATCACGGACGTGCAATTTTTGCAGTATCCCAATGATCGCAACCGCTCAATAGAAATCAACAGCATGGCGGATCCGCAGCTCACAAGTGAAGCAATCCAGGCACAAAGTGCCAATGTTGATATAGTGACAGGTGCTACCGATTCCAGTGATGCCTTCATACAATCCCTCACGGATGCACTTTCGCAAGCGCGAGCATAACCATGAAACACCTCCAGTTGCTTATGGGCATGCCCATTACCGTCGAGGTGGTCGATCCCGGGGTGACCGAAGCTGATATCGAAAAAGTCTTTGCCTATTTTCGCGCTGTTGATGACACCTTTAGCACGTACAAGGAACACAGCGAGATTGCGAAAATTAATCGGGGCGAGCTTGGAGAAGAAGCGTATAGCGATGACATGAAAACGATCCTGGCAGTAAGCGAACAAACCAGGCAAGAAACGCGGGGGTATTTCGACATCCGGCATAACGGTATCCTCGACCCTTCTGGGATCGTCAAAGGCTGGGCCATCCTGCAGGCCGCACATCTGTTGAAAGAAGCTGGATTGACCAACTTCTACATCGATGCCGGCGGTGATATCCAGGTAGCGGGCAATAAAGATGGTGAACCCTGGCGCATCGGTATCCGCAACCCGTTCAACCGCAAAGAAATTGTGAAAGTGCTGGTGGTCACGGATAAGGGTGTTGCCACGTCCGGGACCGCCATTCGCGGGCAGCATATCTACGACCCGCATTACCCTGATACCCCGCTCCAGGATGTCGTGAGCCTGACCGTTATTGGTCCCAATGTGTTCGAAGCGGATCGCTTTGCCACAGCCGCCTTCGCCATGGGCAAAAGGGGAATCTTTTTCATCCAACAGTTGCCGGGCTTTGAAGGCTATATGATCGATGCTTCCGCGCGGGCAACGTTTACCAGTGGTTTCGAAAGGTACGTCCTTCAACATGATAACACGCATTGATGATCTCCTGGACCGCGTCACCATGTATCGCCTGGTGCTCTATGTGCTTATCGGGTTCATCGCTATGGCGACGGTTCTGTCGTTTTTAACTCTGCTTCCTTTTTCGCCGCTCTCGCTGCTGCTCTCAACCCTGTTTCTTGTCATGATGTGCTGGGCAGCCAATTCGCTGCTCGCATACATCTTTGTCGTACCGACCAATGTGGAATCAACCTATATCACCGCCCTCATCCTGACGCTGATCATCAACCCCGCTCAATCACCAAATGACTTTCTGTTTCTTGGCTGGGCAGCGATACTGGCGACATCGTCTAAATATATTCTCTCGCTCAACAATAAGCATCTCTTTAACCCTGCCGCAATAGCAGTCGTCATAACCTCATTCGCGCTTGGTGAATCCGCTAGCTGGTGGGTGGGGACTGCGAGTATGCTGCCGGTCGTGCTCCTTGGTGGAATGCTGCTTGTGCGCAAATTACGTCAGGGAGAGATGATCGCGCTCTTTGTTATGACTTCGCTTGTGACTGTTGGTGTGGTCAGCCTCCTGCAAAGGCTTTCTCTAACGAAAGAGCTGCAGCAATTGTTGGGAGCGTCACCACTCTTTTTCCTTGCGACTATTATGCTGACCGAACCGCTTACCGCACCGCCCACGCAAAAACTAAAGCGCATCTATGCAGTAATGACCGGCATTTTGTTCATTCCCCAAATGCATCTTGGACCTATCTACTCTACCCCCGAACTGGCGCTGGTCATTGGCAACCTCTACTCCTACATGGTCAGCCCTAAGCAGAAAGTTGTGCTCAAGCTGAAAAGAAAGGGTAGGATCTCATCTGACATGATGAATTTCGTTTTCAAGCCATCGCACAGACTGGCATTCGAACCTGGGCAGTATATGGAGTTGACACTTGCGCACGCGAAACCGGATAGCAGGGGCAATCGCCGCTTTTTTACCATTGCTTCATCGCCAACAGAGGACGATCTCCACCTGGGAGTACGCTTTTACGCAAACAGTAGCAGTTTCAAGAAAGCCTTGTATCGCATAGATGGCCGTTCAAAAATGATTGCGGGACAGATTGCCGGAGATTTTACGCTTCCCAAAGACCCCAAACAAAAACTGGTCTTCATGGCTGGAGGTACCGGTATTACACCCTTCAGGAGCATGTTGAAATATCTCCTCGACATGCATGAGCACCGCGATATTGTCCTTCTCTATGCGAATCGGACCGCGGATGAAATTGCCTATAAAGACATTCTAAGCGAAGCGCAAACGAAACTTGGTATCAAGGTGTTCTGTACGCTCACCAATACGAAGGCTATTCCGCGCAATTGGCCTGGTTTCGTAGGCAGAATAGATGAACGCGTCATTCGTGCAGCGGTTCCGGACTATAAAGAGCGAACCTTTTATGTATCCGGCTCCCTGGACATGGTGAGAGCGTATGAGCACATCCTGAAAAATATGCGCGTAAGACACGACCAGATAAAAAAGGACTTTTTCCCGGGGCTCGTGTAGCTCCACGGAGGGAAGGAGTCTTTCTTGGAGAGTCAGTGTAACCTCCTTTCTTTATTTTAAGCCCCTGCATCTAAGAAGATCATATCGGTCTCTACAGAGTTGACAGGCCAATTCATCCATGCTACTCTATGCGTCGAACTCTCTTTTCGTTCACGAGTGGGCCAGCCTGGACACATTCATTTACGGCCAAACTTATTCATTCGTTCGGAAGCTAGTTGTCTAGCTTCTCACTCAGTCAATTACAAAGGAAAAGCTCACAGAGCATATCATCCCCCTCTACAGGACCGAACACATCGGGACGAAGCACGCTTCTGTCGCCCAAAACCATCTGCAAGAAAGGATTTTCATGGTCAACGCGACCCTCCCAAATCGTCGTCTGCTCTTGATGACGTTGGGCCTGACCTATATCGCTATAGGCATGCTGGGCACGCTGCCGTCAGCCTCACTGGTCCGGCTGGCAAGCAATACCCACGTCTCGCTTGAAGTGGCTGGCGGCATGTTCACCATCGCGG
>WNFW01001883.1_pt1 | contig 20673 bp, 19 predicted proteins | sample 5400131 | NCBI WGS metagenome assembly WNFW01 (sample SAMN13153362, study PRJNA577476) | soil metagenome | isolation source: 20 cm soil or saprolite under grassland replicate 1 | place: USA:California | collected 2016-06-15 | reverse complement strand
TCACGCCGGGCTGTGGGCGAACCGGTGAAGGGCAGCGTGCCGGTGGCAAGGCCGGCGACGCTTCCCATGCCGCGGATCACGCTGGACTTCCGACCTCCACCGCGTCGAGCGATTCGTCACCGTGGATCGCGTGCCCATCTGCTTCGTACCGCCGTCCGAGCCGAAGGTGTCCGCTGACGCCGGCAAGGTGTTGGAGGCGGATACCCTCGCCCCCGCGTGGTCACGCACGATCGACCGAACCCTTCTGAAACGCCGCCGCGGGATCCGCAAGCTGCGGGTTCGCCTCCGCCGAGCGATCGCTCAGCCCGGCACACACGGCGGTGGGTCGTAATCGCGAGCGTGGCGATCGTCGCCGCGGTCGCGGTCACCTTCGCTGTCGTCGCGCTCTCGTCGGGTGGACGACCACAGACAACCGACCAACGACTTCCGCAGTCAAGGCCGGGGGACACGCCGAGCACAACGACGAGCGCCGGACCATCAGCCGGCATGCATCTTGTGTTCAGCGCTGACTTCGGAGGGGCGTCCCTCGACCAGTCCATTTGGAGCACGTGCTATCCGTGGGGCGACGATGGGTCGGGTTGCACCAACTTCGGCAACCCCGAGGTCCAGTGGTACGTGCCATCGCAGATCCAAGTCGACGGTAACGCCCTCCACCTCGTCGCTTCGAAGGATCCGACGCGGGGGAAGGCGCAGGACGGGAGCGGCAAGACGTACCCGTGGCGCTCGGGCATGGTGACGACCTACCGCTCGTTGCAGTTCACATACGGCTTGGTGGAGGTCGATGCCCGCATTCCCCGGGGTGACGGGCTGTGGACCACGCTGTGGCTGTTGCCGCAAGACCAGTCTTTCCCACCTGAGATCGATATCGCCGAGGTGTACGGCGTCGACACGAAGCAGCTCAGCGTCGTCTATCACGCTGCGCCGAGCGGCCGCTCCTTCAAGACCGTGGACACGGACGACCTCTCGACGAGCTTTCACCGCTACGCGGTCGACTGGGAGCCCGATTCGATCACCTGGTACCTGGATGGCCGGCCCGTGTACGAGTACCGGGGCCGCACCCCGGCACAGCCGATGTACTTTCTCGCAAACCTCGCCGTCGCCAACGTGTTCGGCTCCGGTCCGACGGCGGCAACTCCGTCGCCGACATCGCTCGATGTTCGAAGCGTCAACATCTATCAGCATTGACGAATCGGCCTATTCGAGTTGATAGATCGTCGTCTCTCCGTCGCGATAGAAGACGCGCCAATCCGGAGAGCGATCGAGCCCTCGCTCGAGAGGCCTAAGGGAACTCGATTTCGTCAATCCGTACGCCCGCGCGTATTCGAGCATCCCCGGGCTCAGCACGAGATATGCCCTTCGGGCCTTGGTCGAGACCTCCTGGGCGATGCTCGTGATCGACGCAACATCGGCCGTCCGGAGCGTGACCGGGAGGCGAGAGCTCTCATCGACCAGGTAGACGATCGGGAAGAAGAGGTTGTACCGCGCCCCGTTCGAGATCGGGAAGTTCTTGTCGAGGTACACCACCGGGCCGGATTTCCCGTGCGAGTACAGGTAGCGACTTGCCCGGACCGCGCTCGACGACATCTGGTTGATCTTGTCGTTTCCGAAGTACGCGGGCAGGAACAAGGCCACGACAAGGGCCAAGCTCGCCCCACAGAGCAGTCGACCATGCGCCCGTTCGCCTGTCCTCCACGGACGCACCGCCGAGGCGGCCAAGCACGCAGACCATGGGAGCGAGAACAGCTCCACCCGAAGCAGGACCTCGCCGCCGTAGTTCTGAAGGAAGAGCAGAAGGAACGGCGAGAACGCGAGGACAGCGAGCACGAGGACGGGTCTCCCCTCGCGAAGCCGGCGCCAAGCTCCGACGATCGCGAGGAACCAGACGAGGATCGACAGCGCGCGTGACACGTTGGCCACCAACTGTTGATCATGTGCAAGCTGCAGCCCGAGCGCCGACGGGGGTCGGGCGTTACTGAAGAAACTTCCCACTGAATCGAGGAGGCCGTACGTCTGGTTGACGTAGCGAAACCGCGGTATCAGGTACGCGAGCGGAAGGGCGAGAAGCGTCGCCGCGAGCCAGCGCGGTCGGATTTGACCGAGGAGGGTAAGGAGGCCGAGCTCGAGCGCCACGACGTACGGCGAGAGCTCGTGCATGACCACGAGCGCGCCTTGCGCGAGCAAAATGGCGGCGATCGACGCCCAGGGTGTGCTCTGGCGAAGGCGACGGACTGCTTTGGCGGGATGTGGTGCAGAGGCGCGCACGAGGGTGTGTATCCGCTCGGAAAGTGCGTCCAACCACCGTGGAGGTCGACCACCGCGGCACGAGTTCAGAGTGATCGCGAATATCCCCAGGCCCAACACGAAACCCGCTGCTTGCGGTGAGTAATAGTCCTGCGCGATCCAGTTGGCCCCTGAGAAGATCAGCAACGCGACCCACCGCTCGCGCCAGGTGAGCCCAAGCGCACGCGTCGCGAAGCTGAGCACCAAGACGTTCAGCAGGTTGAAGAACAGCTGCGCCCATGCCGCGACGACGATCGGATTGGAGACGCCCGCCAGCCGGTCGAGTACCGCGGCAGCGGCGAAGAAGCCCGGCCAGTTGTGGAAGATGTCGATGTGTCGCTCGAGGTGGTGCTGCGTGCCGATGAACTCCACCACTCCGAGGTGCTTGTAGAGCCATGAGTACCGCGGCTCCGCGTATACGAGCGGCGCTGTGCCGTAGAGCATCACGACGAGGGCTACGACGTGCAGGAAGAGACGCTTCTCCGAGGGCTCCGGAGCGGCCAAGAGCAGGGTTGCCGACACGATCACGAGCGCGAGGCCGACGAAAAATGTGACGGGCAAGACGGAGAGAAGCCCGAGATCGCCCATCGCTTCGATGCGCACCCCGCTCACGGCGAGCACCCACAGGGCAACGGCGATTGAGAGGAGCGCGTCGGACACGACGCCGCCCGTCCAGTCGAACCGATTCGCTCGGCTCCGGGTAGCCCGTCGTGTGGTTGCCGGCGCCGTGGTGTCGACGGTCATACGGAGGTCTGCTCGTACACGGCCGCGCGACGGGCGCCGCGGTACGCGAACGGACCGCGAGCGACACCCCATAGCTCGGCCAGGATGAGGTCCAGGTCACCTCGTTGCCTCGCGCCTGCCCGTCGCCAGAGGCCCAACATGTGCATCGCGCCGCCCGGCACTCGTCGGAGGAGGTCGTGGCGTGTCTCGCGGTCGGTGAGCTGCTTGGTGAGGTACGCACCCAGGGCGACGCCGAAGTCGCTCATCTGTCGCCGCAGGTCACGGACGCCAGCCCGGTGCCGGTGCCAGACAATCGCGGACGGTTCCCGAGCAAGCGCCCCGCCGGCGCGCAGCACGCGCACGAACATGTCGAGGTCTTCGCTGCCGCGTGAGCGCGTCCCCGCCCCGAGCGCCGCGTCGAAGCCACCGATGCGAGCGACAACGTCGCGATCGACAGCGAAGTTCGCGCCCGTTCCAAACGAGCCCGCATCGAAGGGAAATAATGGCGTGCTGGCGTCCGCGGACTCCATTGCGTAGACCTGCGCGTTCAGCGCCGCCGACCATGAGACCCTGCGGTCGAAATACTGCTGCGCTGCGTTGTCGAGGCACGCCGAGGGCACGAGGCCAGTCACGCAGCTCACGTCCGCTCGACGCGCAAATCCTTGGGCGATGCCATCGAGCCACCGAGGATCGACGAGTACGTCGTCGTCCGTGAAGGCCACGTGGGACCACGCGGAGCCGGCAAGACCGCGATTGCGCGCGTGCGACAGCCCCGGGCGCATCTCGCGCTCGTAGCGGAACCGCGCGTCGTCACCCGCCGTCTCAACGAAGCATCTGCGCGTCGCGTCGTCGCTCGGAGCGTTGTCGATCACCAGGACCTCGAACTTGGGGTAGCGCAGCCGAGCGAGGCTCTCGAGGCAGCCGCGCAGCAGTTCGGGACGATCTCGCGTGCAGACCACGACCGAGATCGGGTGGCGCCAGCCGCGCTCGCTCGTACGCCGACACGTGGTCCGCGGTCCGAGTAGCTCGGACGGCAGCATCGACGAATACGAGATCCCGTCCGCGTCCAGGTGCGCTCGAAGGGCGACGCCGAGCTGTTCCCAGGCCACCTTTCTGACGTCCTCGGCGGTGAGGCCCTCCCGGGGCTCGGGCAGCTCGACGAAGCCCATCGGATCGCCGTGCAACCGCACCAGCACCCTCGCCTGCCGGCACTCGAGCTGCGCGCGGTCACATACGGACTCGAGACCGAACGGCACCCCCAGCTCGAGCTGGGCCACCCAGATGGGGCCGGCATCGCTCGTCAAGGCGACCGACCGGGGGTCGGGCGTCGGGTCGTGCTCTGCGGGCGGCCGGATCGGGCGCGCCGCAGCATGGCGACCGCGAGGGCGACCACGCTCGCTGCCGCCTCCACCCCGAATTGCGCCAGCGGTGACCACGCGTGCACCCACAACCCGATGACGGACACCAGCGTGACGATCGACACGCTGAGCACAACGGGCAGTGCCACCTGCGATCGCGCTTCCGCCGACGACCAGATGGCGACCAATGCTCGGCCGGGCACGTAGCAGACGAACGCGAGGGCGAGCACCACGCGCACGACGCCGCTCGCGCCGACGACGATCATGACGACGAGAGCGAAGGTGATCGTCAAGGCCGCGCCGTCGGCGATCCAAGAGTCGCGCAACGTCGAGGGCGCTCCAGCGAGCGAATGCACGGGCGATGGCCTCCTGGGCGGGTCCGCTTGCGTCATCATCCGGCGGGCGGTGGCGTGGCTGTCAACACCGGCGCGCCGTGGGTCGGCTCGCCACGCTCACGGCGGTACCAGCCGATGAGCGCCGGGATGCTCAGCGTCCCCACGACTCCCACCGACACGAGATTCGCGACACCTGGGGCATCGATCCCCAACGGCCCGAGCAGCGCGTACGTCAAACCGACGAGGATCGCGGTCTGTGCAAATTGATACCAGAGGATCCCCCAGAGTCGTCGACGTAGCCAGAGGGCGGAGGTCCAGAGCGTCGTCAGGAAGGTGAACGGGAACGACAAGCCGATGAGGCGCACCAAGGTCGTCGCCGCGTTCGCGTATTCGCCGGAGAGCAGGTGAAGCGCGAACGGACCCAAGATCAGTGTCGCTATAAGGGCGAACGCGGTGATACCCATCATCAGCTTCACCGACCGCCAGAAGAGCTCGGCGAACGGTTCCTCGTCGTGCGACGCCTCCACCACGAAGGATGCAGAGATGTTCAGTAGAAGGTTGTGGAACGCGATGCCTACGAGCCATGGGACGTAGAAGTGCGCGTTCGCGTCGGCGCCGAGCTGCTTGATCACGATGATGGGTAGGAGGAAGGTGGCGGCGACCGAGACGAGACTCGTGAGGTATTCAGCCGAGACAAACGAGACGATCTGACGGCCCGGAGGAAGCGCGATCCGGTCGTGTGTCTGTCGCCGCGCCGCCTCCATCCTTGCGGGCAAGACTCGCACGAAGAGGTACGTCGTCACGCCCGTCACCGCGAGGACAACCGGAAGCGTCCAGGCCAGAAACACGCCGTGCGTCGGAGCGATCACGACGAATACCGGCAGGAGCAGCAGCTTCAGCAGCCCGAACGACACGTTCTCGACGGGGACCCAGTGCGTCTCGCGGAGCGCGGTGAGCACACCATCTTGGACCACGAAGATCGTCCACAGCGGCACTGCCACCGTGTACAACACCGCGAAGCTCGCGCCGCCGACGATCACCGACTGGCTCAAAGGGGTCACTAGGAAAACGATCGCCGCAGTGAGGCTCAGCACGAGACACGCGAGATAGCCGAGCAGGATTACCGAACGCGTTCGTGTTCCTGCCCGAGGGAGGAAGCGTAGGAGAGCGTTCGCCAGGTTGAGCTGGGCGAACTGCGCGATCAGCATCATGGACGCGATCTCCGCCGACCCGCGCCCCACCGCCGATGTCGTGAAGAGATGCGCGGCAAATCCCCAAAACACGACGCCGAGCGCCGCCGTCGCCCCCGTAGAGAACATCAGCGCGAGCGCGTTCCGGACGACCCGAGTAGGACGGCCCAGCCCTTTCACGAACAGCATGGGTTCAGAAATCGTAGACCCTGTGTCGGTTCATCCAGAGGTGCATGATGCACGTATGCCTGTGCCACGAACCCGTCGGACACTGATATCCGCGCTCAACCGGCGGATGGGCCGCTTCCGTCCACTGCGAAAGCCACTCGGTGCGCTCTTCGTCAAGGACTTACGCCGATTGCACGATGTGATCCAAACGACCGAGCTGGCGGATCGGTTCTGGGTGTTCGGAGGGATGCTGTTGGGTTGGGCGCGCGAGAGAGGTGTGCTGGCACACGACAACCGAGACGCCGACTTCGCGATCCGCTCCGCTGATCTTCCGCGGTTGTACTCGGCCGTACCCTCGCTCGCTCGAGCAGGATTCCATCCGCGCTTCCGATTCTCGAACCACCTCGGCGATGTCACCGAGCTCACATTCGGAAGGCGTGGCGCGCAGTTCGAGTTCTTCGTTCTAAGACCAGCTGGGAACATGCTGCGCTACTTCATGTACGGCTACGGACCCGAAGGGCCCGTGGAGATGGAAGTCGAAACGTACGATCAACCACTCGTGCCATTCGATGTCGTGAACCGCACGTGGCTGAAGCCGGAGGATCACGAGCGCGAGCTTTCGCTGACGTACGGCAATTGGAGCGTGCCAGACCAGGGCTGGTCGCTCCTCGACCAGCCGAACATCGTGCAACGCCGCCCTTGGCTCAATACCGACTACGACTGGCGGGCTTGAAGCCCCAGGCGTTGAAGCGAAACCTACCGTTGCCGTAGTCGGCCAGATCCTGGTCCTTGATCTCGATACCGGTCAGCCCGTTGTCTCGCAATGCTTTGACGACCCACCCGCGGTCGTAATAGCAGTGCTCGAGGCCCTCGTAGTTGGCGGCATATTCCGACGCGCCCCCCGACATCGCCCGCCGGTACTCGAGCGCGGCGTGCTTCGTTGCTTCGTCTGGGAGATCGAGGATGGCCACTGCCCGCGTCGCCTTCGCGACCATGCGTTCGACTACATCCGCTGCGTAGTCGATCGACGGGAAATATGGGAACACACAGCACGAGACGACGACATCCACCTGCGGCTTCACGTCCAGCGCCCGCGCTTCTGCGACGGCGAAGTCGCCGTCCGGCATCGCCTCGCGCGCCATCTTGACGAGGCGCGGTGACCAATCGACGCCTGCCACCTTGCAACCCCGGCGGCGCACAACGTGCAGAAACGCTCCCGCGCCACAGCCGACGTCGAAGACCGAGGCACCCGGGCCCAGCTGGAGATCGGTCGCCCTCCGCTCGACGAACTCGACCCAGTTGCTCGGGTCGAACGACCCGAACGGGGTGTCGAACCCGTCCGCGGTCAACAGCCGAGAGAGCATCGAGGGCCCGGTGGTGGGCAGGTCCCGGCTCTCCCAGACCTCCTTCCAGCGTGCGCTCGGTTCGCCGGCCTCGTCCGCCGCGCTGCCCGACTCCACCGTCACGCGGCAGCGCCCGCGGCGCGGAGGGCATCCAACAGGCGAGCATTGTCGTCGGGCGTGCGAACCGCCAACCGCAATCGAGGCCGGCCGTCCGGGAAACGTCCGCTCACGTCCTTCACCTCGATCCGGAAGCCCGCCAGCAACTTCTGGCGAATCGTGTGTGCGACCTCCGCCGAGCTGCCCACGAGGCACGTGAGAAGGTAGTTCCCACCGCTCGGATGCACGTGATCAACGATGTCGAGCTCGCCGAGGTCGTGCCGCAGGTTCTCGCGATCAACGGCGGTCTGTTCGAGCGAAGCTTGAAGGTCCACTCGGAACTTCAAGAGTAGCTCCAGCAAGAACTCTGCGGGAGCGTTCAAGTTCCACACCGGCAAGCTCGCGCCCACCGCGGCGTTGATGTCCAGATCGCAGGTGTACAGGAAGCCCAGACGGAGCCCTGGGATACCGAGCGACTTGCTGAGGCTCGTGAGCACGACGACGTTCGTGAGCGGCTGCTCCTCCAAGTAACCAACGATCGACGGCTGATCGCTGAAGGCGATGAAGGACTCGTCGACGACGAACTTGGTCTGGGAGTGCTCTCGAGCCAATAGATAGAGCTCTTTGGTGGCGATGCTCGTCCCGGTCGGCGTGTTCGGGTTGACCACGACGACGACGTCGCAGGTTTCGGTCGCCCGATCGATTCGACCCATCTCCACTCCGGGCTTGTCCGGGTAGGTCGTCGCGTCGGGAAACATGCGCGAATACTCGCCAAATGTCGGGCTCGGAATGGCAACCCGCTTCGTACGCAGGCTGTCTCGCAGAATCGGGAACGCCTGACTCGCACCGTTGAGCACCTGCACGCGGCCGGGATCGCACTCGAGGAAGTAGCTCATCTTCTCGTTGAGCACGACCTGTGCGGACCCGTAGTTCTTGACGAGGGCGGGCAGGGCATATCGCATCTCGGCGAACATCGCGTCAGTGGGGAAATACGCATTCCGCATGAAGGAGAAGTCGGTGAGCTCGAAGTTCCAGTGTCCGCCGAGGTTCCGATCAAGCACCTCTGCCCGGCGACTGGACTCGAACTGGAAGCGCCCGACTGCCAGGTCATTGGGGTCGTCGACCTCGACCCAACGATCTCCGTCCACGACCTCGGCGGCGATGTTGTGTTTGGGCAGGTTCGTGAGCATCCCGAGCACGAGTTCGTAGTACGACGTGGCATCGACGTTGCCGGCGTACCAACCGAGCAGCGGCTGCAATGTGTCGCGACAGAACTCTCGATCGAAGCGGTAGATGTTCAGCGTCTTGAACTTGTCCTCGTATTCAAAGTCGCTCCCTTGCACATGGGGCGGGAACACTCCCGTGATGACGCCGTCGGCTACGGACACCACAGTGCCGTCCATACCTGCGCGGTAGGAGTCCACGAGCGCGACGTTCTTCGCCGGATTTTCGATCAACCGCGTGAGCAGCTCGCGATCGAAGATGAGATCACACTCAAGCAAGAGCACGTCGTCATCGAGCGGCGTCTGCTCGAGCGCCAGTGACAGCGATACGACGTTGTTCGTCTCGTCGTAACGCGGGTTGTGTACGAACCGTAGCTTCGCGTCTGGACATGCCGAACGCAGAAAGTTCTCGACCTCGTCCGCGCGGTACCCCGTCACGGCGGTGACGTCGCGTACGTCGAGGGCGCGCAGGCTCTCGACCATCCGACCGAGAATCGTTGTACCGCCGACCGGCAGAAGCGCCTTATGGCTCGTATTGGACAGAGGCCGCATCCGTCGGCCATATCCGGCGGCGAGGATGATGGCCTGCACGCAAAGTGACGCTAGCCCATGGCCGCCCGCCCGAGGGCCAGCGTGTCCGAGTGTCGGGCTCGTGCCGACCTTGATCGCAACTTCGTGGCCACTAACATTTCCCTCTTCGGGGTACTTCTCCTCGGTACGCCCCGGAACAGTGGGCAGGACCAATGCACGTCATCGACACCGGCGGCACCGCCAGCAGACCCTCGTTACGGGATCGTGCGCCGGCGTGAACGCACCTCCTCCGCCGCACCCGAGCGTCTCGGTCATCATCTCCTGCTACCGGGAGGACCGGTTCGAGCTGCTGCTCGCGGCGATCGACTCGGTACTCGCTCAGACGTCGCCGCCACACGAGCTGATCGTGGTGGTGGATCACAACGACGACCTCGAGCAGCGTGTCCGTAGAGCGCGTCCCAGAGTTGCGGTCGTACCGAGCAGCGAACCGCCGGGACCGTCGGGTACCCGGAACGTCGGGGTGCGTGTTGCGACCGGCGAGGTGGTGGCGTTCATCGATGACGACGCGACGGCGGAGCCGGATTGGCTGGCTCGGCTGGTCGAGCCGTACGGCGATCCCGCCGTCGTGGGCGTCGGAGGTGGCGCGATCCCGATGTGGGAGGGGCAGGAGCCGGCTTGGTTCCCCGCAGAGTTCAACTGGGTGATCGGATGCAGCTGGCGAGGGCTCCCGGTCGTCGCGTCAACCACGCGGAACCTCATCGGCTGCAACATGAGTTTCCGTCGGTTCGCGTATGTCGAAGCTGGTGGTCTGGCGAACGCTTTCTTCTTTCGCGACCGAAAGGTCGTCAACGAGGAAACGGAGTTCTCCATCCGCCTGGTGAACACTTTCCCTCGGAGCAAGCTGATGTTCCTGCCCGACGTCGTCGTCCGCCACTTCGTGCCGCACGAACGCACGTCTGTTCGCTACTTCGTCAAACGGTGCTGGCGTGAAGGTCAGGCCAAGCGGATCACGGTCAAGAAAGCGGGCGCGTCAGTCGGGCTGTCTCCTGAATGGACCCACGTCAGCAGGGTCATCCCCAGCGGCATCGTCGAAGCGATCCGAGCGGGCTTTTCCGGCCGGCCATCAGCCCTGTCTCGGATCCCCGCGTTGATCGTCGGGACGGTGGCCACAGCGATCGCGTTCTCGATCCCGTCGAAGATCAACGGCCGCGAGCGCAAGTCGGCGCCACCCCACGACGATCGCATGGTTCAGGCGAATCGGGAGAAGCAGTAGCGGGCACGAAACCGGTGCCGTCGCGCCAGCCTCAATTTCGGTAGACCTCGACCTTGCGAATGTCGAGGGAGGCGAACGGGGGCACCCCGGGGGCAGGCGCGGAGCCGGAGAAGTCCGCGACAGCGAGTGCCGCGAGCAGGTACATCGCTTGCGAAGGTGTCCGACCGCGGTAGCGAGAAACGGTTCTGCCGTCGATGTACCAGGTGATCGAGCTCGGTTGCCAGTTCACCGCGTACGTGTGCCAGCCGATTGACTGGTCGGGCGTCCGCACCTTCTTGTTGTACTGCTGTCCGGAGACCGGGTGGTAGACGACACGCACGTGTTTCGTGTCGTCGCCCAGCGTCGAAGCAAGGTCGATCTCGGGAGGAAACTTCTGGCTCGTCGGCAGCAACCAAAGCGTTGGCCACAACGATTGGCCCTTCGGCAGCTGGGCTTGCACCGAGACGTACCCGTACGTCAGGGCAAATGAGCTATACGTCGTGACCATTCCGGAACGCCAGCCGTACGCGCGGGCGTCACCGTTGCGGGTCGTTCCTGGGGTCGGGGTGTTCGAGGCGATCAGGTGAAGTGCTTGGTCCGAGACTTGGACCTGTGCCGGCAGGTACCACTCGAGCTCCGGGTTGCCGAAGTTCGTGCAACCCGCACCACTGTTGCTCCACGGGTAGCAGGTGTCCCACTTCTCGGTGTCGAGGGAAGCGCCCGAGAAGTCATCGACGAACACCCGGTGCATCCCCGGAGGCGGGCCGCCCCGACCCGTCACGTCATCGGGTGTGTGAGCAGCAGCAAGTTGTCCGGGAGCGGATACAGGGAGCGCTCCGAGCACCGCGAGAGCGAGCAACGGCACTCCGAACGCGAAAACCCGAGTCGCCATGCCTACCTCGATGTGCAACTGCGCATCACACGCTGACTGCGGTAGCGACCTACGAGCGTCAACGCTCGTACGGCGACGCAGGGTAGCAGTGCGGTCAGTGCTGGTAGACGCGGACGCGATCGATATCGAGCGACGCCGAGGTCGGTGTCGAAGCGCTCGGAGGGTAGACACCCGAGATCGCCAGGTTCGCCAGCACGTACATGCGCTCGCTCGGGACGTCGCTTCCGTTGTAGGTGTGGACGACCTTCCCGTCCGCGTAATAGGTCAAGGACCCCGGCTCCCAGTCGACCGCGTAGGTATGGAAGCCGGCGGACATGTCGGTCGCGAATCGGACGCTGCCCTGGTGCTGGCCCGTGGTCGTCGAGTGGAAGTTGGGGAACATGGCGAAGGTGTCGTTCCCGTACGACTCCTCGAAGTCGATCTCGGGAGGATACGCCTGGCTCTGAGGTAGGAGCCACAGCGTGGGCCAGAACCCGTCACCCCCCGGAACGCGGGCAACGACCTCGATGTACCCATAGGTGAACTCGAGCGAGTGGTACGTGGTGACGATGCCGGAACGCCAGGGGTAGCTGGCCGGTTGACTGGATCTTGTCGACCCCGCGGTCGGCTCCTGCGTCGCGACGAGGTGCAACGCGCCTCCGGAGACTTGCGCCTGCTCTGGCAGGTACCACTCCATCTCGTTGTTGCCGAAGTTCGTGCAGCCTGTCCCGCTGTTGGCCCACGGGTAGCAGGTGTCCCATTTCGACGTATCCAGTGACGATCCGGCGAAGTCCTCGCTGAACGCGACGCGCATGCCGGTCGGTGGCGGCTGGGCGGCCGGTGCGGGTGCCGGTGCCGGTGCCGGTGCCGGTTCCGGTTCCGATGGCGATGGCACGCCTCCGAAGCACGCGGAGGCCGCGAGAGCCATCACGGCCGTGAGCAGGAGCTCGCGCCCGTACCGTCGGCTGGTCACGTGCCTTCCCTCCCCCGGCCACCGCGATCGGCCTGGTAGAGGGCATATCGGCGCGTCGACCCCTCACCTTGAGGGGTTTTGAGCGTGCGCGCAGGGGGGCACGACGGCGAGGGCCGACGCCGTTAGCAGCGGGACGCGTCAGCGACGGGCCGCGCTTGACGATCGGCGGCAGACTGGGCGCCCGCTGCTGGCTGCGATCCAGCTGCTCGCATTACTCGAGCGTGACGGGGACCCTAGAAAGGGGCTTGCATCCAGCTCGCGCTCACTGCGGGGCGCTCCGCGCTCGCGCCATGACTCGTGTCGCTGATCGAAGCCGTGAGGTCGATGACGTTCTCGCTCGCGACCTGCTCGCCCGACGCCCGTCGCCCCCATGCTTCGGTTGCGATCGTCCGCAGGACCCTGAAGCCGTCGACGAATGCGTTCAAGTTGCTGCGGCCGTACATTCGTGAGTGTTCGAAGCTCGGCACCTCGACCACTTTCAAGCCAGCTTGGGCTGCACGAATGTTGATGAGCGTCTCGATCTCGAACCCGTCCCCCCACTGCATAGAGTCGCTCGCTGCGGCGGCACGGTCGCGGTCGAACCCGAGCGTGGACAGGCAGGCTCGCCAGAACGCGTTGTAGCCATAGCACAGGTCCGTGTACCGCGCGCCGGTCCCTACGTTGGCGAGCCGGACGAGCCCGCGGTTTCCAAGGCTCCGAAAGCGGGTGATGTCTTCACTGCCGCCACCCGCAAGGAACCGAGACCCCTTGGCGAAGTGGGCTCCTTGCAGGAGCGCGTCGACGTACCGAGGGATCTCCGCGGGATCGGTCGAACCGTCGGCATCGAGCATAACGATGATGTCGCCACGCGCCTGCAGAAAGCCGCACTCGAGCGCATTGCCCTTGCCGCGCCGTGTCTGTTGGACGACGCGGATTTCGGGAAGTAACTCCCGGGCGAGCTCGGGGGTTCTGTCGATGGAATGCCCGTCGACGAGAATGACCTCGTAGAGATCGGCCGGCAGCTTCGTGAGAACGTGCGGAAGGTTCTCCGCTTCGTTCAAGGCCGGGATCACCGCCGACACGCGAACCGGGAGCCGTTCGGCCGCGGTGTGGCGGCTGCCGTCGCACCGCCCCCTTGAACGGCGAGGCGGACCCGCCAATGGCTCCGCCACGACGGCGGCGTCGAACTCGTCTACCTCCGCGGTCTCGCGAAATACCGGTGCCCTGCCCATTTCCACTCCTGAGCCTCCGCGTCTGGGGCCTCAGAGGGGATTGGGCCGGTCTCACCATTCGCTCGCCGCCGCAGAACAGGTGACCGATATCCGGTCGGCGGGTCTTCGCGTCCCTCTCCACCTGATTGTCAACCGAGCGGAGAGATCCCGCCCAGCCACCACGGAGAGTAGTCAGATCGGCGGGGAGGCGCAAGGGCCGAAGGACTCTCCGCGTCCTTCAGCCCGAGTGTCGCACTGAATCCCGCTCTCTGCGACAATTTCGGCAAGGATTGGCCACGCACAGTGATCGGTCGGCGATTCAGAGCAGTCCCAGTCAGATGAGGCGGTGCCCAGGGTCAGGACGAGTAGAGGTCGTGAAGTGATCCAGGACATGCGAAGGCGCAGGCGACGCTCGACGTCGCCCTCGGTGGGCAAGGGACCTCAAGTCGACCCCGACACCAGCCGATACCCCTTGCGAGCCCAAGGGGGTGCCCGAGCTGCCGAATCATCGGAAGTAGCCCGTGCAAGTGCTCGTTGCGGCCGCCGTGCTGCGGGACGCCCTCCGCGATGCGTGCGGGGCGGCCACGTACCCTCGGCTCGTGGCCGATGACGGGTCCCTCGATGATCTCCCGAAGGTCACGCTGGCGTTCCTGCGCCGAGTCGAGGAGCTGTGCCCCCGGCGCGTCGCGTTCGAGTACCACAACCGGCGCGGGAACCGACCTGCGCCCGCCCGCTGGCGCGTCGCCAACCAGCTGACCGAACACGCACGCCTCGCGCACATCGAGCTCGGGTTGCCATCGCCCGAGGCCTTCACGCCGTTGCCGAATCTCGTTCCCGAGGAGCGGCAGGTCTATGACGCCGCCGTCGGGTGGTACATGCAGCTGTTCGGCGACCGCGCCGTGCGCAGCGTCGACAGCGAGGACCTTGACGACTGGGAGACCCCGGTTCCCGAGCTCGGCTTTCGGCTCGTAGGCCGCGCCGGCCTCCCCCTCGAGGACGCCGACGGCCGGGCCGAGCTCCGGTTGCTCCGCGTCGGCGGACCCGCGCCCGACGCCGCCGACCCGCTGGCGTCGGCCGACGCACGGTTCGCGCTGGTCCGGCAGTCGGCGTGGCTGTCGGGACGGTCGGTCCGGCTCGTGCACGCCGACCTCCTGTACGGCGGCATGGTCGAGCACGAGGTCGACGCCGACACCGCCCTGTCCGACGTGCGCCCGTGGCTCCGCCAGCGGGTCGACGCACTGCACGAACGGATCGCGCGACCGCTCCCCCGGCCCGGCCTCGAGTGCGGCCGCTGCCGCTTCGTCGCCGGATGCAACGCTCATGGCTGACGAGCTGCGTCCCGAGATCCTCACGCTCTCCCCGTCGGCGGTCGACACGTGGCACCGCTGCCGGCGCGAGTTCCGGAGCGGTCAGCTCCTCGGCATCCCGGGCAGCGACGAGGGGCCGTCACCGGACCAGGGCCTCCTCGTGCACGACCTCCTGCGCCACCTGCACCGGCACGGGTCGTGTCGGGACGCCGCCCACGTCGAGGACGTGCTCGTCGCGCACGGCCTCTCGAACTCCGACGCGATTCGCGGCTACGTCTCGCGGCATGCACGTCGTTGCCCGGCGGAGGTAGACGACTCGCGCCACGAGCTCGAGCGCGCCAGGTTTCACCGGCGCCCGGCGCCGATGTTCATGGCGACGGGTCGGATCGACGCCATCTGGCTGCGCGACGGCATGCTCGACGCCCGCGACTACAAGACGGGCCGGTTCGCGAGCGAGCGTGTAGCTGACGACCCGCGCGCCCGTCTCCAGGCGTGGCTGCTCGCGCCGGTGGCCATGCGTCGCGGCCTACGACTCCGACTGAGCTACGAGTGCCTGGCGGCCGAGACGGTCGACGATCCCCAGCCGTTCGAGCCCGACCGTGACGAGCTCGACTACATCGAAGAAGAGCTGAGAACCGTCGCCGAGGCCATCTGGCGCGAGCAGGAGTTCACCGGCGTCGGGGATGCCGCGATCTGCGGGACGTGCCGGTACCGGTCGATCTGTCCCGAGAGCGCGGCGCCGGCCCGGCCCATCTGGCCCACGCTCGAAGACAACCTGGCCGAAGGCTTGGCCGCGCAGCAGTAGCGTCCGCGGCGGCGGCGGCTTCGCCGACCGTCGCTGCAGAGCCGGAGCTTGCGACGGCGACCAGAGGAGCATTCTCGTGGTGGACCCCCGAACACCCGTGATCGTCGGCGCGGGCCAGGCGTCGCAGCGGCCCGACGATCCGGCGCAGGCGCGCGAACCCATCGACCTCCTCGTCGACGCCGCACGGGCCGCCGATGCCGATGCCGGGGCGGCCCGTTCGGTGCTCGCCGCGCTCGACACGGTCGCGGTCGTCGACATCGTGTCGTGGACGTACCCCGACCCGGGCGCGCTGCTCGGCCGCCGGCTCGGCGTCGAGCCGCGTTCGACCATGACGACGACCGTCGGCGGCAACTCGCCCCAGCTCCTCGTGAACGAGCTCTCGTCCGAGATTGCGCAGGGCGACGCCCGCGCCGTCCTCATCGGCGGCGCCGAGTGCGTGTACACGCGTTGGCGGGCCCGGCGCGAGCCCAAGACCTGGCTGAACTGGACCCAGGCCGACGACCCGCCGTGCGCGCGAGTGGTGGGCGACCCGCGGCCCGGCACGAACGACTACGAGATGGCGCACACCGCCATCGCTCCCACCCAGATCTACCCGCTGTTCGAGACCGCCCTTCGGTCCGACGCCGGACGCACGGTCGACGAGCACCAACGCGAGGTGAGCGAGCTGTGGGCGACGTTCGCGGCGGTTTCGGCCGCCAATCCGCACGCGTGGTCGCGCGTGGCGTACTCGCCCGAGGAGATCCGGACGCCCTCCGCCGACAACCGGGTCGTCGCCTTCCCGTATCTCAAGCGCATGTGCGCCAACATCGACGTCGACCAGTCCGCCGCCCTGCTGCTGTGCTCCTACGAGCTCGCGCGGGATCTCGGCGTACCCGACGAGCGGCTCGTGTTCCCGCTCGCGGGCGCCGATGCCCACGACCGTTTCTTCTTCAGCGAACGCGAGTCCCTGACCGCCTCACCTGCGATTGCGGTAGCGGGAGGCAGCGCCCTGGACGCCACCGGAGCCGGGATCGACGACGTGGCCCGCTTCGACCTGTACTCGTGCTTCCCGTCCGCGCTCGAGATCGCGCTCGGCGCGCTCGACCTTCGGGGACCCGGTGGCGGCGATCCGCGGCCGCTCACGGTGACCGGCGGCCTCGGATTCGCCGGCGGCCCCGCGAACGACTACCCGACGCACGCGATCGCGGCGATGGTCGACGCCTGCCGGCAGGATCCGGGCTCGATCGGCATGGTCAGCGCGCTGGGGTGGTACGTCACCAAACACTCGATCGGCCTGTACTCGACCACGCCGCCGGAGCGCGGCTTCACGCGCGTTGACGCCGCAGGCACCCAGGCGGCCGTGGACGCGCTCCCCGGTCGACACCCTGCCGGCGACTACTCGGGACCGGCGACCGTCGAGGCGACTGCGGTCGTGTTCGAGCGCGAGGGCGCGCCGGCCGTCGCCATCGTGTCGACGATCACGCCCGACGGCCGCCGTGCACTCGCCAACACGCGCGACGCAGCGGTGATGCAGGACATGACCGAAAAGGCGTGGGAAGGACGACGAGTCACACTGCGCACCGACGGCACCGTCAACACGCTCGACGCCTGATCAGCGGCGGTTGCCCCACTGATTCCACGAGGTGACGTCCTCGACCGGGTGGCGCTTCGCGGGCTTGAAGTCGTCGCCCGTGTAGTACGCCACCGGCACGAGCCCGGCCTGGAGCATGCCGTCGGGGATACCGAGGAGCTCGGCGGCGTCGCGGGCGCGCGGCAGATGGAGCGTCGTCAGCACCGAGCCGAGCCCGCGGCTGCGCAGCGCGAGCTGGAAGCTCCACACCGCCGGGTAGATCGAGGCCCACACGCCGGCGTGGGCGCTCCCCTTCGTGTAGTCCTCGATGCACGGGATGACGTGCACCGGCACCTGCTCCAGCCGCTCCGCCAACCACAACGCGCTCTCCCCGACGCGGGTCAGCCCTTCCGAGCCGGAGCGGGCCCGGTCCATGTACGGCCCGAAGCCGGACCGGTACATCTCCGCCAGGGCGGCGCGCTCGTCGGCATCGGTGACGACGACCCAGTGCCAGCCCTGGCGGTTGGAACCGGTGGGTGCCTGGATCGCGAGGCGCAGGCACTCCTCCACGATCTCGGGCGGCACGGGCCGGTCGAGGTCGAGGCGCCTGCGGACCGCTCGTGTCGTCGACAGCAGATGATCGATCGCCTCGAGCTCGCCGCGGTCGAACGGCCGCGAGTCGCTCACGAGTCCTGCGGGCGCAGATCGACCTGCAGCTTCAGGATTCCGTCTTCGAACGTCCAGGTCGCGTCGGCGACGATGGCGTAGTCCAGGTAGTCGAGCTCGGCCTGCTCGATGAACTGCTGCCGCTCTGCCCCCGCCACCGGCGGCAGAGGACGGTCCTTCACTGCGTCGGCGCGCTCCCGGAAGCGCTGGAGCATCGCGTTCACGTCGAGATCGTCCGCCGCGTCCGCCATCGCCCCTCCTGGCGCCGTCGCAAGCTCCGGCTGTGCTTCGCTTGTCGCCCTCGCAAGCTCGGGCTTTGCGGTAGCGGCCGGCAAAGCCGCCGCTGCCGCGGGCGACGGTCGGCAAAGCCGCCGTCGCCGCGCTCACCCTACCCAAGCATCCTCGCCACCAGAACCCGGTCGCGCCCAGACAAGTCGCGACGGACGAGCACCTCGTCGAACCCGGACGCGGTCGACACCTTGCTCGCAGCCTCCGCCTGATGCGGTGCGATCTCGCACACGAACGTGCCGGTCGCCTCGAGCCAGACGGGCGCCTCGCGCGCGAGCTCCTCGATCGACTCCATGCCGGTCGTACCGCTCACCAACGCGCCCCGCGGCTCGTGGCGCACCTCAGCGGGCAACTCGGCGAACTCCGACTCGGCCACGTACGGAGGGTTCGAGACGACGAGCCGCAGACGCCCCCGCAACGCAGCCGGAAGCGCGTCGAACCACGAGCCGCGTGCGAGGCGGACGCGTGTCGACGGCAGGCCGGTGCCGGCCAGGTTGGCGCGTGCGACGGCGAGGGCGTCGTCGCTCACGTCCGTTCCCCATACCTCGGCGTCGGGAAGCTCGCTCGCGAGCGCGAGCGCCAGCGCCCCCGAGCCGGTGCCGAGATCGGCGATCGAGTACGTGGTAGCCGCGCCCGACCACGGATCGGAACGACCGCGCCGGGCGCCCAGCCTGACCGCTTCGTCGATCGCGACCTGCGCCGTGACTTCGGTCTCGGGTCGCGGGATGACCACGCGCGGGTCGACGAGCAGATCCAGGCCGCGAAACAGCCAGCCACCGAGCACGTACTGAAGAGGCTCGCCGGCGACGCGCCGGCCGACCAGCTCGGTCAGCTGGGCGGAGGGCCGGTCCGGCGCCGGCTCGTCCTCGGCGGTGATGAGCTCGGCGGCGTCGAATCCCGAGACGTGCTCCACCATCCAGCGCGCCTCGTTCGCCGCGTTCTCGATCCCTGCCGCGGCGAGCGACCGCTCGGTCTCGACGCGCAGTTCACGCCAGCTCGGCACGGATCAGGCGGAAGCCGAGGCGAGCTGCTCGGCGCGCTCGGCCGCGATCAGCTCGTCGACGATCGGGTCGAGCTGGCCCGCGAGCACCTGGTCGAGGGCGTGAAGCGTGAGGCCGATGCGATGGTCGGTGACCCGCTTCTCCTTGAAGTTGTACGTGCGAATCTTCTCGGAGCGGCCGCCGCTCTTCACCTGGTCGCGACGGGTGGACGACAGCTCCTCGGCCTGCCGCTCCCGCTCGGCCTGGAGCAGACGCGAACGGAGGATTCGCAACGCCTTCTCCTTGTTCTGGAGCTGGCTCTTCTCGTCCTGGCAGGTGACCACGAGACCCGTGGGCAGGTGCGTGATACGCACGGCCGAGTCGGTGGTGTTGACGGACTGGCCGCCGGGACCGCTCGACCGGTACACGTCGACCTCGAGCTCGTTGGGATCGATGTCGATATCGACCGCATCGGCTTCGGGCAACACCGCGACCGTCGCCGCGCTCGTGTGGATCCGACCCTGGCTCTCTGTGGTCGGTACCCGTTGCACGCGGTGCGGCCCCGCCTCGTGCTTCAGCCGTGCCCATGCGTCACGGCCCTTCACGACGAACGTGATGTCGCGGTAACCGCCCATCTCGGACGGTTGGCTCGACAGCACCTCGAGGCCCCAGCCGCGCAGCTCCGCGTACCGGCGGTACATCTCGAACAGGTCGCCCGCCCACAAGTTGGCCTCGTCGCCGCCCTCGGCGCCGCGGATCTCCATGATGACGTTCTTGCCGTCGTTGGGGTCTCGTGGGACGAGCAGCTCCTTGAGCGTGGCCTCGAGCTCTGCGAGGCGGGCCTCACGCTCGGCGAGCTCGCCCTGGAGGTACTCGCGCATCTCCGTGTCCGTCTCGGCCGCGAGCAGCTCGCGGGCGTCGGCGACGTCGGCCTCCGTCCGCCGGTACTCGCGGTAGGCGTCGACAACCGGCTTGAGCTCGGCGTGCCTGCGCCCGGCGTCGCGCGCGGCCGCCTGATCCCCGCTCGCGTAGAGCTCGGGCAGCTGCGACTCGAGCTTCTCGAGCTCGGTCTCGAGGTCAACCAGGTGTTCGAACACGCAACCAGGGTACCGGCGGGCCTCCGCGACGCCGGGGGTCCCTGCGTCAGCGCAGCGCGTTCGTGATGACGGAGTTGTCGCCCGCCGCGGTGTCCTCGGCCACCTGGTCGAGGAACTTGTGGAAGTCGTCGGAGCCCGACCGGTCGGCGATCGCCCGCGGGATGGCGGGGAAGGCGTAGTCGTCGGTCGGCAACGGCGGGTGGTCCTCGGCCGGCTTGCGCGCCATGACCTGGTCGACGACCGGCGCCAGGCGCTGCGCTTTGTCTTTCTCGGCCTTCTCGTCCCGCTCGAGGAACTCGGGCAGCACGTCGCGACCGAACAGCTCGAGGCTCTCCATGATGTGTTCGTGCTGGTTCTTGCCGGACTGGCTCACGAAGATGACCTGGTCGACCCCGCACTCCTCGTAGCGGAGCAGGAAATCGCGCACTTGGTCTGGCGTGCCTACGGC